>JACCDI012187761.1_pt1 | contig 71504 bp, 76 predicted proteins | sample 7442791 | NCBI WGS metagenome assembly JACCDI01 (sample SAMN15323434, study PRJNA562643) | freshwater metagenome | isolation source: river surface water | place: USA:Blue River Watershed | collected 2017-08-15
GTATTCAAATAACGATAAAACAGAGAAGCCTTCTTCTCATAAATCGAATAAAACAAAGGAGTATATCCATGTGATATATTCTGTTCATTCAATAGGAATCTCAACAATTCCGGAGATTCTTTCTCCAAAAAATCAATCAAAACAACCAAATGACCCTCATATTCCACACTCACCATTCTTGTCAAATACATGAGAGCATTCTCTCCTGCCATATTTCTCTTCCAAAATTGAATTACCATATAACGTAAAAGCAGTTCCTTGATTTGAAACACATCATCTCGAATCCGATCCGTCATGATAATATTTTTAACATATTGAATTTCACGTTCAATCTTTGGAGTAAAACACTCTCGAGGAGGCAAAGGGAGAGTTCCCTGTCGCGATTCTGCAAACATCGTTGCCATTCTTCACGTTGAATGCTTTTTTAATATTAACCACTTTTTATAAAATAAAGTATATTTTACTTCATTTTTTTTATCTAAAAAAACTGATTTTTATTCATTTCTTTAAATAGTGTATATGGTATATATCAATACACAGAAATGGAGGCTATCAAGCTTATTTTGAACAATAATTTACCGATTATGGTAAAGATGCCAGTGGGATGGTGCTGTTATGATGATGCCGATGATTATTATCTAAAACTTGATGCTATGCCTGATTGGCCTCATCAAGCATATTGCTATTTGACGAATCGAGGATGGTGTGTTGTATTTCAATATAAAATTATCCCTAAAACTGGATCAGGTCCTGAGGATATTCGTAAGTTACACGAAACCATTGCAACTTATCTAAACGAAAAGTCAGGAATGTTGGAAACACGTGTTTATTGGCCAAATTGTGATGAAAAGGCATTTATTCGCAGAGAATTCGCAAGGATCTCGGCTATTTCGCCTTAGGCATAAATAAACATAGTTCAGAAAATTTTTTATAAAAAAAAGTTGACACCAAAAAACTTATAAACCCATAAAAATGTAAAAAGACACAAAAACAACATGGTTATTTGGCAATTTCCCACTCCTCCCGATCAAGAAGGTTTCTACACCAAACAAGACGGAACAAAAACCATACTGCTACGTATAGGTCTTGTAGAAGGATTCCAGCACAGACTGGATCGAGAACCTCTTCGTTGGCTTGTCTGGCACCTTATTCGCCGACACACTGTGTCAGGAGTCGTTTGGACAGATCTTATCAGTATCTCATTCCATTCCAAAACTCGTGCTGAGAGGATTGGTAGATACTTCGAAGAGAATCCCGAGCGCATCCTGAAGACGTTGAGTGATGAAAATGCCTTTTTGACCGAAGAATTTCCTGAGACCGAACAGGAGATTGCGGAGAAGGAAGCCAATATGGAGGAGCTTCGACGCCAAAAGGAAGAGAGGAATATTCGTTATCGCACTTACAGCATGACGACAGTACCATCTCAGGCTTAAATATTGATTTAAACTTATAATTTTCGTAAAGTAATATATTCCGCAAGACTTTGACTTGCAAAAAAAACTGACAAAAACTATATCAAATCATGATTTTCTAACATTTTTTATCACTATAAATACCAAGATGGTAAGCTACACATTCATCAACCCTCCCAAAAACTCTCCCAACAAAAGGATTTACACCAAACACGAATTCGGTGTGGGAGTCGTTAGACTCTACATTGGTGAGGTCGAAGAATCCAATGACCACAAAGGAGCTCCTCAGTGGATTGTTTGGTATTGTTGCAACCGATACGCCCGTTATGGTGGCACCAACACTGAACTAACCTATATGGTGTTTCAATCCCAGACTCGTGCCACAAGGATTGGTGCATACCTCCAACAGCATCCTGACCGTATTATTCGGACAATGGGTGAGAATGAGGCATTTCTTGCTGAATTTCCTGAGACTGATGTTGAGATTGCAGAGAAGGAGGCTGTTCTTGCAGAGATCCGTCGTATTGACGACGAGTATAAAGCAAGACAAGAGCTTACTCGCAGAACGATAGAACTTATGTTCCCTTCTCTGCGTCGTGGAGAAGAGTCAGACACTCCTGCATCACCTGCAGTTGTTGAGAATGCTCGTTTCATGGCCAGTCTCTTCAGGTAAAAAACCATTCTACTTTATAAATCTTCTAAAAGCAAAATAGTCTTACACAAAATAGAACAAACTTCATAAGGATCTGCATTACTTGCAGGACGACGATCCTCAAAATAACCTTTTCCTTCTCTTTGTGTATCAAACCCAATTCTTACAGATGTGTTTCTTGTTCCAAATCCATAACTAAATTTGTTTATATCGGATGTTTCATAATGACCACTCAATCTCTTTTCATTATCTTTTCCATAAACCTTCAAATGATCTTCATGTTTCTCTTTTAATCGATTCATTGCCCTTAAAATTATATCCAATCCACCCTCTTCTCGCATCTCTTTGGTTGAAAAATTCGTATGCAATCCACTTCCATTCCATTTTCCCCATGTAATCGGTTTTGGATCAAACGTTATATCATAACCCTCTTCCTCTGCCACTTTGATTAACAAATATCGTGCTAACCACAATTGATTCGATGCTTCTATTCCTTCTACAGGACCTATTTGAAATTCCCATTGTCCATATGCCACTTCTGCATTTAATCCCGATATTCCTAATCCTGTTGCCAAACATAAAGCATAATGCTTTTCAGCTATATTTCGCCCTAATTTTTGAAAAGATCCACTACCACAATAATAAGGACCTTGTTGAAATTCAGGTTCTATTTGTTGCAATTTACTCGATTTTGCTGTTGTTTTCATTTCACCAAATCCTATAGGCACATGTGTAACAGGATCCACAATGAAATATTCTTGTTCCAATCCAAACCAAACTTCAGATTCATTCACTTTATCATCTGAAAAAATCTTTAATGCATCTAAAAATATAGATTTTTCTGTCATTTTGTTCTCTGCATGACATAATAAATAAAAACATTCCACAAAAGATTGATCTGGAACTTGACAAGGAAACTCTTTTATCTTTTTATCCAATAACAAATTTGGATAAAGCTGAATCGGATATAAATAAACCTCTGAATCTTTTACTGTTGCTAAACCACACGAACTACCATCACAATTCCAAACCAAATCTTTCAAATCAATCGTTTGTGTAGTTCTTAATTTTGATCGCATCTTACCATAACCATCTATCCATATATATTCAATTACATATTTGGTCATTTTCTTTTTCAATATAAAGAAGAAGGAAATTAATTTGTGAAAATAAACTTATCATTTTTATAAAGGTGAATGAGATTAGGCTTGCACAGAAGGAGTGAATTTGACACTCTTCCCATAAGGAAGAACCAGATAGACATCTGATCTATACCTATGAATCGGGTATTTCGCATCAAAACGAATCCTTACACTGCTGTCACCGTACCTTGTAGGATAAGTGATTTCACACGAATGGGTGGTTCTTTCCATGAAACGGACATTCGTCGCTCTGACTGAACCATCATATCTATCGATTACGAAGATTTCCCCAGGAGTGCGAAGACCAAAGCAAAAACGCATCGTATCCTCACACAATCCCTGAGGTTCCGGATTCTCGAGCAGAGCCCGACAGCGCGAGATATACTCTTCAATCGGATAGACCGGAGCTCCAATGTTGTGGAAACCGTGATAATCATCACTACGAAGTTCTTTGATATGAGTAATATTCCGATCACGTCCTTCCCAGTTAATTACAGGGTGAGCCAGTGCATCCAGTAATCCTTCCAAGGTGTAAAAATGGTGGCTGCGAGGATGAGGACCCTCTGGGTATTTGAATTGCGCTCCATTATCTTCGATCCTGTTATAAGGAACCAATAGGAATCCGTATTTGTCTGTCTCTGGATTGTAATAAACACCCATCTCGACAGGAGTATCCATTTTAAAAGATCTCTGATCTCTTTTTAGTATATTCTTATAAAAAACAGATTCAAAACCCTGTTTCTTCAACTTTTTTTTGTTCTTTTGCGTTTATAATTTATTTTATTTACGTTCTATAAAGAATTCAATAAATCCCGAAAAATCTTTAAACGTGCATCTCGATATAAACAGATGTTAAATAAAATCGGTTTTCGACAATTTCCACAATGATCATATCTCTTTTTCCACATATCATGAGCACATTTTGAGTGATATATCTTTTTACATGAAACACACATGACACGATCTTTTGGATCTTCAACTTCTTCAAAACAAATCATACAATCCGCATCTTCCACTTCTCTCTCCATTTTCAACATTTGAGGATAATCCCATTCCACAAATTCTCGCATCGTTTTTATCATAAAATTCCTCATATTCATATCCACTCTCTTTAAATACTCTTTGATATATTGAATATACTGTTCATAAGATAAAATCTTATTTCTCCCCTCAAAACGAAAATAATATTGATCCTTCTCCGAATCATAAGCAATCCCACACTTTCCGAATTTGTTTAAAGTGATAAAAATATAACGAAAATGACTTATCACTATATGGCTCTGTAATAATCGATAGGGAAATTCGTTTCCATCCAAATACTCAATCCATCTTTTATAAAAACGAAAGTAATCTACTCGATGCAGATCACTACATATTGACATCATCTCATCTTGATGAAAATGATGAAATGGATGATCGATCTCTGGAAATATCTTCTCATAAAAGAAAAACAGATAATCATCTATCCTCTTCACTTTTGCATCTACCATCTGTAATCGATAATGAGGATATGGATATTTTTGCATCCAAATATAAAATCGATTCAGAAAATACATAAAATGATATTCATATTTATACTCTTTATCATGACTTTTGTAAATTTTATAAATCCATTCATCATATTTATTATCCACATAATCGGATAAGATTCGCAAATCCGATGTATTTAATTTCATTTTATAAAATCTATTCCATTCTTCTTTCTCTCTCTTCTCCAAAAGAGTAAAAATGATCTCCAAAAAGAAAAAAGACGCATGCACATCTTCCAAAAAAAAAGATGCATGTGCAAACATATCCAAAAGTGATATCTTTCCACTCTTCTCCTCCATCATCTCTTCTTGATACAAAGGATTTTTGATAATTCCCTTCTCATACATTTCACACACAAATATCGCATATTCCGATACCATTTTACCTGTTTCTTTATATTCACCTAAATTCATCAAATCTGTAATCCGATCGGATTGTCGTAATAATGTATAAATCATGACAATAAGCTTATATTCTACACATTCTATCACTTTTTGAAATTTCCAATCATCTTGATTTGTATAAAAGTATAATATCACTTTTCGTAATGTAGTAATAGATATATCATCGATAATCAAAAAGACATTCTCAATTTGATCCAATTTTTGGAATGAAGTCTCAATCAAATATTCCATCACCGATTCATAAAAGTGATTTGTTATCACTTTCCTCTCTTCTTTTTCCCAATGATATCCAATCCATTCTATCACATTATGATATGAATTTATTAATTCATCTACCTTTTCACCTCGAAACCTCTCCCTAAACTCCTTTAATATTTCATATTTTATTATACATTTTCCCATAAATTTGTTTAAAATCAAATCAATATAAAGAACCGGAGGAGGATCTCCAGCGAAAAAGAGTTCAGCTTCTGTTTTATTTTCCATTTACCCTCTTTTAACATCATTTCTTTTTTTTAAGTTCTTTTCATTTGATTAAATTTTAAATTGCGCTTAAAGATAGGTAAAGATTTATTCATTACATACAAGATGTCAAAAATGGTTAAACAAGATACAGGTAAATTCAGAACCAATATAAAAGACCAATTTTACACAAATGTCAATGTTGCTAAATCATGTATTCAACATGTGATTACATTATTACCATTTACAAAAGATTATTTATGGATTGAACCATCTGCTGGAAATGGATCTTTCCTACACCAATTGCCTTCATCTTTTCAAAAAATAGGAATTGATATTGAACCTTCTGCAAAAGATATTATAAAACAAGATTATTTACAATGGACTCCACCTTCTCATCCGAATATTATTGTTTTTGGCAATCCTCCTTTTGGAAGACAATCTTCTTTAGCTAAATCTTTCATTTCTAAAAGTTGTGAATTTGCTAAAATCATTGCATTCATTCTCCCCAAATCATTCACCAAACCAAGTATGTATCAGACTTTTCATTCTCATTTCCATCTTATTGATTCGATAGAACTCGAAAAAGATTCATTTATGATTAATAATACCAAACATGATGTTCCATGTGTTTTTCAAATATGGCAAAAAAAAGATTATCCAAGAATTAAAGAAGCCAAAATAGATCCTCATGGATTTCAATATGTCAGTTTTCATAGCAAGTCTTTGACTTGCGGAAAACTCGAGACTTTGCAAAGCAAAGTCATCAAACCAGATTCAACATATGATATTGCCATTCGAAGAGTAGGTGGTCTTGCAGGAAAATGTTATCGAAAAGATGAAAAAGAATGTAATCCCCAAACACATTATTTCATCAAATTTAATAATGAAAATATTCCTCATTTAAACACAATCATTCAAAAAATCAATGATCACGTTTTTCCTACAAATACAGTTGGACCAAGAAGTCTCTCCAAGTCTGAAATGAATATTGTTATAAATCAAATCGTATTCTCTATTTCTTCTTGAAAACTCGACGAGAAGATATAATCTCTGAAGTAATCGATCCACCTCGAAATTCATTCGTATAACTCTTTTCAACCACTCTGTCCTCATTCTTTTCAATAAATTCTTGAAAACGATTAAATGAACATTGTAGTCTACTCTGTGTGCTATTACATTTGATATCTAAATGAATTGCACCTGAATGAACATGTAAAGCATCCCTTAAAGAATACATATCATGATATTCTTTTTTTGTAGGCTTTTTCTTTTGTGGAACCAATTTTATCATCTTATCCAATTCTTCAATTTGAGAACGATCCAAACTTCCAAATAATATATCACCCGAATTCGTTAAATCCACTTCAATTATACTCTCTATTTTCTTAGTTTCCAATTCATCATTCTGTTTGTAATGAATTACAACCATATGTATAATATCTCCACTATTTACAGCATCATAGATACGCAAACAATCTCCCATACAAACACTATTCTTGTTACCAGATGTTTTTACATAAACACTACAATCATCAAGACGATTAAATAACCTTGGCAAATCTTCTTTGCAATTATATTTAATTTTTTTCATCTCTTTCGGTGTAAGTCCATATACATTGATCATGATTTCTTTCTCCCATGTAAATCCATGAGACTGAACTTCATTTCGAAAAGGTATAATCTCATCTTCCTCAGCTTTTTTTGTTTGTTTTGATTCAACTTCTTTGATCAAAGTATCTTCAGATAAAGTAGAATTCTTATCTACTTTTAGATCATCAGCTTCGATCATTTCGATAATCTCTTTTTTCTTTTTACCAAAATATCCCTTTATTTGTCTTTCTTTGCAAATAGCTTTTAATTCAGGAAGTTTCTTTTTGAAATAATCGATTTTATCATTTTGTTGATCAGCTGATTCTAACATTTGAATAATATCCTTCTTTCTCTTATTACTAAACCCTTTGATGCCACGCTCTTTACACATTTCAATCAATTCAGGAATCTTTTTCTTCGAATAATCTTGAGTTGTCGCCATTCTTTTTTTTTATATACTATATTTTTAATCATTTTTTGAAATTTTTATCATTTTTTACACCATTTTATTTACGTTTAAACAATAAATAAAAAAACTTACATTTAATGTATTAGATGTATTTATAATATAGTATTAACCCTTTACAATCATGACCACTCGAGACGTGCATGCAACAAGATTACCAGACGAATTAGTGTCTCAGGTAATCCAAGATGCAAAAATGGCAGATATATACCAACAAATATCCGTCATTATCCCTCCTCTCCATCGTCTTCCCGATCACAAGTTTACCCCTAAAAGTCTGGATCGTTTCTATCGCTATTTCATAGCAACCATATGTGGTAGTCTATTGGTCCCCTTCAAAAACATTCATCCTCCATCTTATCATGGAGGACACATTTCATCCAAAGAAAGGCCAAGTTATTACCAAAAGAGAGTGTATGCCATCCGGCAGATATGTCTTCTTTTGGATCCCGAAAGCAAAGCCGATCATGTGAATGAGATGTACGTTCGATGTGTCACACATATCTGCAGTGATTTTATTGGACATTCCGTTTTTGGAGAAGTCGATTACAGTGTCGAGTCAGAAGAAAAAGAGATCTTTAACGAAGCCCTCTATCTCTTCATTCACGATCTCGTTTTTTACAAGGAGGAAACCATCAACCTTGTAAAGGAGCTTATCGATAAAGATTTCGATATGAATGAGTTTATTTCTATGTGGGAAAATGAAATGACTGTTGTTGTTGATTTCTTTGACACACTTGATAGCCACTTTATGTATTAGACTTCCTCATGAATTATAAAATAAAATCTATATACGTAAATTCCATAAAAAATGATTTATTTTCATTTGTAATTTGATCAAATGAAACCAATATAAAGAAACTAAAAAATGTCTAACGTGTATGAGGATATTTTGAGTGGTAAATTGAAATTTGAAGATTTTAAAGGAATTCAGTTAGTGGCTTCCTTCGAAAGGGAAATTGATGATTATCGAGAAATGACACTTTTTCAATTAAAAGGTAAAGATTATACAAAAGAAAACCTCAAAAAGGAGATGAGAGAAAACTGTATGGAGGTATTCAATGGTTTTCATGATGAAAATAATACTTTTTTCCGACTTTTACAAGATCATGGAAGATGGGAATCTTGGGTTCCTCTTCTTGACATAAACATGGTTTTTACACTTTTAGATGATCCTTCATTTCGTCGTAATCTTGAAACATATTATGACTTTTTAGAATATAAAGATCAATTTCAATATCATCATTCTGAAAAAATGTTTGATGTTTTCGAAGAATTAATAGAAAAAGCTTGGCATCCGAGTCGTGTTCTTCAATGGTGCATGTAATCATCATTTAACTTTTATAATGTATATCCCATAAATGCTAATCCATCTTCCATATTATATCCTCTTTCTATCCATTTCATTAAATTCTCTGGTCTTCTCATCTTTTCAAGTAATTCATCATGAAAAATCTTATTTTTCCATGAATCTTCTTCATTTTGAATTATTTTTTTATATGAATCATAAAATTCATTTCGAATTCTCTCAAATCCAAAACGTCCTATATAAATTCGTGTGTTATGAGATCCATTCTTTATTATCAAATTTAATGTTTTTGGTATTCTTTCTCGATCTATACCATATTCCATTCCATCTGTCTCTAAATATTCCACATATGATGGTAAATAATCAATATTCCAACCTGATACAAATTTCAATTTCAAATATTTCACACTTTCAGGTATATAATCCTTCTTTATTTCGTTATCAACATTATTCAATATAAGTTTTTCGATTGTATTCGGTAATTCTCCTAAATGTTTATAAAAACCACTTATTGATAACTCTTTCAAAGAACTTGGATAACAAAATGGAATATCACTCATTTCTCTCTCTTCATGCATAATCATTTCCAAATTCTCTACTGAATCTGGAAAAATTCTTTGATATTCATAAATATCACGATGACAATAGAAAGAAACCTTCTTCACTCCATCTGGTATCGCATTCTCTTCAAATCTCACAGTTCCAATCACTTTCATATAAAAATCCCTCAATGTAGAAGGTAATATATCCTTTTTAAATTCGAAAACTACATTATTACGAAGCCAATCAGCTAAACGCAATGTTTCAATTCCTTCTGGAAAAAAACCAGATCTCCAATATGTTCGATTCACATTCTCCAAATCTAATATCTTCACACTTTTCGGTATCAAATCAAAAGGAAGTTCTACTTCATAACTTCTGTGCAAATGAATCTTCAATTTCTCAATTCCTTCTGGAATTTCACCACTCTCAAATCTTCGACTCCTCACATTTCCCTTAAAAATCAATATTTTCAAACTCTTCGGTAAAACTCCCATCAAAGAATATGAATAATCACTTTGAATTCGTAATTTTTCTAAAGATTCTGGTAATACTCCCTTGAAAAGTCTTTGTTGAAAACAATCGGATAATTCCAATTCACGAAGTGTATTTGGTAAAACACCATCCATCAAAATATGATCAAATCTTGTTCCTAAATGTAATACTTCTAACTTCTTTGGCAAAGTATCTTCATCGATAGGTTTATGAAAACCATATGCATCTTGTGGATTTCCATTATAAAAACTACTTTCAAATATTATCGTTTTCACTGAATCTGGTATAGATCCATTCTCAATATCTTTATTAAAATCACTATCAAAAATCAATGTCTTTGTTGCATCTGATATCATTCCCTTCTTCACAACTTTCTTTGGAGTTTTATAAAAATATACAGGCTCTTCTAATATCGATGTATCCCTTTTTAACACTAATTTATTTAAAGGAACTTGATAAAACAAATGTTGAAATAACAAAGTCTTTTGAAAATCACTCATCTTTACTTATTTTTATTCTACAAATCTTCTCTACTTGATCTTTCAGTTTTTACCTCATTTTATCAAAAAGAAGTTATTCTTCTTTTTGAAATAAAATCATCATTTAATAACGAATTTGCAATTCAATCTTTAAAAAAGGATACATACGATTCATATCACTTATCACATGAAGAGGATTATCATATGTGGTTGTGACATCTACTTCAAATATACCTTCCTCCTTGATTTTATCACTACGACTTGTTTGAACACACAATTTTACATTCTTCTTTATTTCTATCAAAAAATCTTCAAACCATCTTTTTATGGTTTGTTCATTCCATTCACCATGTTGAGATTCAAAACCTACCTTACGGATTGTCAAAACAATCACATACAAATCCTTCTCACTGTATCGATCTCTCTTTCCTCTCTTTTCAATTTCCATTTTGTTAATTTATTTTTAGTCTTTTTCTTTATATTGATTTCATTTTATAAAATACCTCTACATTTAAGTTGAATGGATGTATTGGTGATACCAATCCAGAAGAGCCTGAGATGCAACTTGAATTGCACGGAAAGAAGTGATGACACATCCCTTGTCATATGCGAGACTTCCAGACATTGCCTCAAAACGAGGAATAGATTCAGTTACAAGATTCAGAAGAGTGCGGATATTCTCCGCATTATCTCCAAATCCCCTTTCATCATATCCCTTTCCATGACGAATGTTTAGGATTAGCTCACTTATAGTGGCAAAAACGTCATCATCAAAGAGACAGATATATCCTGCTCCATCTGCAATATCGCGAGTAATGCCTCTCTGCTGTCCATCTGAATTACGGTTTCCCGTTCCAACACGTTCTGCATCTCCCAAATTCTTCAAAAGACTTGGAAGAACTTGATTCGCTTCCTTCTTTCTCGAATCTCTCAGACAATCAAAATCACGACTGTCGTCGTAAGAAAGTTGTTGAGGAGCCTGCATAGTATCGAGGTTTTTGGTGTTATATATACAGAAATGAAGATGAGAAGCCGTTTTCTTCAACTTTTTTATTTATAACTTTTTACAAATCATGGGCACTTTGCGTTTTTTGTTTTTTTTTTATTTGCACCAACAAGGACAATACCTATTTCGACACCTTTCTAGTCGAGATAGTCGAGGCGGTCGGGGTGGTCGAGGTCATCGGGGTCATCGAGGTCATCGGGGTCATCGAGGTCATCGGGGTCATCGAGGTGGTCAGGGTCCTCAATAAGGACCTCCTCGTGTGCGTTCCACCATGTGAAGAGCTCAATGAGCTCAATCGCCAAGTGGTTGCAGAAGTCGTCGGTGAGCACAAAAGGCACCTCGACAACAACATCGCCATCCGGCTCGATCTCCCTGAAGTAGGTAAGAATCTCGCAAAACAGGTTCCACACATCGTCGTTCTCAATCCGGGGGCGGAGGAGCTCGTACAGACCCGAGGGGGTGTTGTCAAAGTTGGTCTTGTGCATGAAGATTACACAGACCAGAGACTGGAGGTAAGGTCTCATTTCCACAAAACTGGGAAGAATCTCGTCCGGAGAGAGTAAATTCCAGGGCGTATCGCCAATGAACATGTTTTCGAGAGTTTCTATGACTTGAATGGGATGAGGGTTTCCAGGAATGATATCAACCAAGTTGGCAGAAATTCGCTGGAGTTCTCTCTGAAGATCCATTACGGCCTCCATGTCAGCAAAACCGAGTGGGTCATGAAGATGGAAAGCCATTTTTTTTATTGCAAGGGGGCCCCAAACAGTAAACCAATGCTAACTTGTAAGGGGATTTCTATTTTTTACAAAATATTATCAAATCAATTTGCTGTCATATTTTTTAATTTCATCATTCACGTTCTCATTCTTTTCTTTAAGTTTATTTCATTTCATCAAAAATCTAAAAAATATATAGAAATGGAAGAATTTAAAACAATTTCCGATCAAGAATTAATCAAAATAAATCCTCTTTTTCAACATCATATTAATCCTTTTATTTATTCAGGTTTTCGTATTCCTACATTTAATTATAAAAAATGTCTTCTAACTATCTTCAACCTTCACAATGAATCTGTCAATATTTGGTCTCATGTTATTGGTTTCTTTCTATTTATTTGTATTTTGATCAAATGGACTTATCAAAATTATTCAAAAACAGGTTTAATCGAAAGATTTGCAGTCTATTTCTATTTAATCAATGTCTTAATTCTTCTCTTCGTTTCCAGCACATACCATTTATCCATAGGACATAGTGCAGAAGTCGCTAATGAATGTCTTTGTTTAGATTGGATGTCTGTATCTCTCGTATGTGCATGTTCTGCTGTCTATTCTGGTTATTATTTAATTTATGAAAAATCTCATGAAATTTATTTTATATTCCTCATCATTTTATTAAGTTTTATGGTATTTTTCTCTATTTTAAGTCGCGATTCTTTAAAAGAATGTCATGAAGGCGAAATATGTCCAGAAGAAAACCATCAATCTGTGATTCTTCGCACTCTCCTCTACTGTATATTCTCTTCTGCTACTCTTATCTCTTGGATTATTTATTATTTTTTGTTAAAAATGCCTAAATGGAATGAACTTAAAGACGAGTCTAAAAATGCATTATGGGGTATTCTTGCAACATATATGGCATATGGAACCGTTATTTTTAAAGTATTTTCTATTCCTGAAAGATGGTCGCCTTATACATTCGATTTCTTTGGATATTCTCATCAAATCTTCCATTTTGGCATTGTTTCAGGTGCTCTTATTTTATGGGCCACTTTTCAAGAATCAATTTAAAAAAAATCTAATCAATATAAAGAAAACAAAAAATGTGGAATATGCATTATACATGGGATATAAATCCCAAAACAATCTCTGATAAAGATCTTCTCGAAATCGATCAAGGATTTTTTATCCATCTTACTCCTTTTATCTCTCGTGGTTATCGTATTCCAAATAGATCATGGTCTAAAACATTGATGACAATCTTTCATATTCATAATGAAACGATCAATATATGGACGCATCTTCTTGGATTCCTCTATTTTATCTATCTTTTACTTGAAAATATCATCTATTCCGGTTCAGAAAGAGATCCTTTTGAAATCTTAGCAACCAATCTCTATTTAACAACTGTATCTTCTGTTTTATATCATTCAACACTCTATCACACTTCCATTTCTCACTCTGTCCCTGTTGCTAATCGTTGTTTATGTAATGATTGGCAATCTGTTGCTCTTTTAGCAGGATCTTCCAGCATCTTTAATGGTTATTTTGAATTATATCGTCATGGTTATCAATGGGAATATTTCATTTTTGTTATATTGAATTCTTTCACTACTTACAAAGTAGCAAAAATGTGTGTAAAATCCGTTAAAGAATGTAGTCATCATACTTCTGTTTGTAAAGATCTTCAACAAGATCAAAAAGAGAGAGAACTTTCCATTTTACAAAGAACGATTCTATCTGTTTCTCTCGCTTTAAGTTGTTATTTGACATGGCTATTACATTGGTGGAAAAGAGGAGAACTCACTGATGACATGATTCACACCATCATTGGAATGTCCATCTCATATCTCTTTTATGGAAGTTTTATTTTAAAAGTAACATCCATTCCTGAACGATTCTTTCCCAATTCTCTCGATATTTTTGGTCAATCTCATCAAATCTTTCACATTGGATCTTTTATAGGAGCTTATGCTGGATGGATGGCTTATCGACCTTTTATGAATATAGATGTTTCAAATTCATAAAAAAAATGATATTTCTATTCGATTATAAAGAATATCATAGAGATAGTATAAGATTCAAATGAAATCATCAAAAAAATCATTTCATTATATTGTTGAAAAGATTTTTAATAATCTACATATAATGGGATATCCATTCTCATTTGAAAAAAATGTTACAGATGAATATACCGACATATTATTACCTCAAATCCATAAGAAAGTTCGTTTTCAAAGTTTTCCTGCTCAATTTATTGTAATCGATCGAAATGATTTATATGATATGTCAGTTCCTCGAAGTGTTTCAGATATTGGATATAAGCCAATGAAAGGATTACAACATTATGATTTTTATGGTTTAAAAGAAGAATTAACAGAAATATCTATTTTTGAGCCAGAAATCATGAGAGAAATATTCTCATATGTCGATTTTATCTTTAAAGATGTCTCTACTTATTGTATTCATTCTCAACCAGAACTTGTCCCATTTGAATCACGCACACGAACTCTCTTTTTAGATGAAGGTATTCGTCTATTGATTCATAAAATAGTCATGGAATTAAAAGAAATTTGGAATCCATATGATCATTTTTTAACTTATGTTATCGATACTCTCCAACATCAAAAGTTAAAAGAAGGAACTATTATTGATAATATTGTTATTTTGCCTATAAAATATCGTGAATCTGATGGTGTTTCTGAAACCACCATTCAATATCAAATTACAAATAAGGACACCAGCGGAGCTGGCGCATCTTTCCGCACCTTTGGTGCCAGGAAAGATGACAAAACTCTTCAAAATGAACTTATTTTTGTTCAAGAAGTTGATAAAAGCCCAGTTCTCATCCTTATGAAAAAAGAAGGTAATTTACGTATTAAGAAAGTAGAAATCGATTCAAGATCTGAAAACAATTGCAGAGTCTTATTATATGAAGATATCGAATTTTATATCACATATTACCGATAAAATCATAGAACGTAAATAATATGATAAAAACTGATTTTTATAATAATTTAATACTTTTTTGTATAATAAATACAAAAAAATGTCCGATATAGAGGATAGAAGAGCTATTAGTAATTTTTTACTTGAAGTGATTGAGGATTTTGAAAGAATGATTCCTTCAGGATCCGATCGAAATTTGATTTTGAAACAAATCTATTTTGGTTCCCATTTTCATCATAATAGTGAGAAAGGATACATCGAGATTGAATGTAATCCACACCGACAGATTAGGATTGCATCCTACATTTCTGAAGATGTTTTATATTCAGGTCCATATGGTCCTAAATTCACATATGATTTAAATCAATTATATGATGATATTGTATCATCAACATCATTTGATCCAGATCTTCTTGAAGAGATTTGTGGATATATTCAAATTGATTTTTTTACAAAAAAGTTTGAGGTCAGTATTTTTGACTCCATCACTTTCATAGAACATCGTTATTCACATTTATTTTCTCTTCGAGATGAAAAAAATCAATTACATGATCTTCTTTTTAAAGAAATGGTTATCTCTGCCTCTCAACTTGTCACTCCCTATTCCAATTTATTGGAGTTTGTGAAAGACACAATTGTCTCATTTGACAATTTAACTCTTAGTGATCCAGATCGATTTCTCGAAATTATCGAAACAAATGTTTCTATCGAATTTGATGAACAAATTGAAGATCTCTATATCACTCAAATTGATATTATCATCGATATTTTTATAGACAACCATTGGGATGGACCACATCTTGAAAGACGCATTGAAGCCAATTTAACCATTCAACAAGATCAAAATCGATTTCCCATTCAACTTATTTGGAACGAAACTTCATCACGAGGTAGATATCAACATATCTTGCAGAGAGATCTCTATGATTGGTTAGAGCAAAATATTAAAAAACACATGTTCAGCTATCGCCAAATCAGTGAATTTATTGAAGAGCGATTTATCCATAACTAATTTTAGAACATTTTATAATTATTTTTATTTATCATTACCATATTGGTAATAATATAATAAATATATATAATCTATTTTCCGGCCTTTCGCATAGAGCCAAAGGCTCTTAGCGCTAGGCTCAACGAGCCATGCAACAAGTCTGCAATAACTTTTGTTTTATAACTTCTCTTTTGCCGTAGGCATTCATTTTTTATAAAAGATTCATGATTGCATGGCCCATTGGGCCAAGCGCTAGGAGCCAAAGGCTCCATGCATCAAGTTTATGCGAATAGATTCATCTGGCTCTCTGGAGCCCCCAATCTATTTTTAGGAATTTGATCAAATTCGTAGTACTTAAAGAAATCAGATCAAAAGAAAGATAGAATATGACAACTTATCTATGGTATCTAAGTGTGTTAAAATTATCTGGACTCGGTTTTTTAGGATATCAATTTTATCAAAATATTACCTTTTATTATCGTTTTCGCAGTAATAAATATAATATTATTGATATTTTATATGATTATGATGAAATTATACCTAAAATGTATCCGATGAATCGAATTTCTAAAGATGAATGGAATTATTTTGAAAAATATCATCAAAACCAAAATGGTATTCTTGATTTTTATAGTCCAAAAATGAAAAAAGATATCTATGATATCATCGCTTATCGCAAAAAAATCGATTTTTATATTATTACAAATGAAAGAAACAAAGATCAAATTATCGAAGAATCCTCTCTCAAACGCATCTTTGATTTAGTATTACACATCAACATCTTTTATTGGGAACGACTCCATTTTAAAGGTATTCATGATCAAGAGTGGAAAGATTTAAAAAAAGAATTAAAAATGATGGATAAAGGTCTTAATATTGTTGAAAAGTATGTTCATCAATATTTTCATGAAAAACCCATCTTGTATTTTGATTCAATGGGGATTTATAATTCAATGATCTATCTTCCCATTCTCTTCTATTTTACACACAAATGGTTCTTTTAGAATGGACGATGGAAATTCCATTCTCTATCATCATTCTTCATTTTCACATATCCTGCTTGTGTTTTGGTTGATGGAATTCTCTTTAAAAATCCGTAATTTGAATCCATATATCTTACACATTTATTGACTCCACTATGTAAAGCGTCATCGATTAATATGACTCCTCCTACTTTTACCAGTAAGCTTGCATAAAATGCATCTACCAAGGTAAAATCAAAGGTATGCCAGCCATCTATAAATATAAAATCAAAAGATCCTTCTCCATATTTTTCCATTAATTCCGGTAATGCTACATAACTCTTCTTTTCCATCAATTCATGGTTTTTATCTAAATCCATCTTTTTTAATAATTTTACTGCTGAACCTTCCCATTGTGTCGATTGAGTTGGATCAATACTTATTAAAGTAATATCTGGTGATGTTGATAAGATGTAAAAAGCAGATATGCCAAATGCCATTCCCACTTCAATACATTTTTTACAATTGTATTTTTTCAAAAGTTGTTGAATGGATCTTCCCTCTTCACCTTTTATGGCTGAATGAATTCTTACTAATTTGTTGTTAATAAACACATTTCGGAAAATCTCTATTAACTTCTGTTGTAATTTATGTTTCATCACTTTCGATAATTTCATATTCTCACCTTTTTGAATCATATCCAAATAATACAAATACATATATTCATCATATTGTTTATTCAATAACATATCTGTCAATCGTATTCTTTCTTTTGCAGATTGTTGTAAATATTTGATCATTTCATCATATTCTACTTTCGGTTCAATGGTAAAAGTTTTTTGAAGTATCTTCTCTTTAAATTCCTCTTTTGTCATACGATTGTCAAACAAAAAATTAGATCCATACACGAAAAAATCACCAAAATTCATAATAATCACTTTTTCAAATAATATTCCACACAAATACATAAATTCAATGATATCACAATCACATATATTATAAATATGAGCTAATAATACATCTCCCCCCTTTTCAAGAACATCAAATAAGGTATATAACAAATTCAGTCGAATCTGTCTCACAATGGATGATCTTTCACAGTAAGATTTACCCAATAATTTTGATTGATATATCTCGTCTCCAACCATTGTCGAAAATACCTTTTTAAATTTCTTTTTTACATAATTTGTTTTTTTCCAATTCGATGAAACTTTTAATTCAATGGTCCTACAACATTTCTCTGGATTATTATACTCATCTGAAACTAATTTAATTCCTCCAACAGGAACATCATTATAAGCCTTACTATTTTCATCATAAAAATTAAAAATATTAAAAATATAATGCATTCCTTCAATTCTTATTTCATCTTTTTTTTTAAAAAAATCTTGTAGTTCTTGATTTGATTTCATCTTTTCACGAAATTCTTCAATCTTCTCATCCATTGCATGAAAAACACTTTTATCAAATTCACAATTTGATTTTTTTGAAAGAATCTGTGGTTTCACATCTTGTGGATAAGATAATTGAAAATATGGTTGTTGAAACATACTTCTCCTATTTTTATAGATTTTTATTTTGTCGCTCATTCTCTTCAAAAAGGATATTCACATCTTTTAGATATGAATTTTAAAGCCAAAAAAATACCTAAACCCCCCTCTAAGCGACCTCTCCTCATCGTTCCGCCTCCTCCTCCCCCTTCTTCTGAACCTCCTGTTGAATTGATTGTTTCGATTCCCTTCTCTCTTCGTGATATCCATTCTCTTCCAGTCCGTGTTTTAATGGCTATTCAAAAGAGAGCTGTTGAAGAAGCTCAATTTTACAATCCCAATCGTCGTGATATCCGTTATCCTGATTCTCAAGTTCTCTTTGAAATCCATAATAACCAAATTGTCAAAACCATCTCTTATATCCCCAAAGATAAATTCCAATCTCGTCTTCAAATCACCTCTCAATTTATTCAACAAGTTGTTCAACAAACCAACTATAAAATCAATGGGAATTTTATCATCAATCTTCATGATAAATCCGATCTTCATCCCAATGTCAATGAAATCGTCTTTACTAAAAATATTCAAACCCAAAAAGCCATCATCCCCGATATCTATGCCATGGAAGCCTACAAACGTGTTGGTGATATTCCTGATTCTATTCCATTTGGCCAAAAAAAGAATAAAGGAATCTTTATAGGAGTCACCACAGGTGACACTCATCCACTCAAAAATGAACGCCTTCAACTCTGCAATTATTCCCATTTCTTAAAACAAAAAGGTGAAGAATGTCTTATGGATGTATTCATCAATCATATTGCTCAAATCCCTGAAGAACAAATTCAACAATTCTATCCCCATTATAAACAATTTATTAAAGGTGATCTTTCCATTCAAGATCAACGACAATATCGCTATATTATCAATATTGATGGTAATACTTCTTCATGGGATCGTTTAGTATGGGTTTATCAAGGTAATAATATATTTGTTAAAAAGAAATCCGATAATATCAGTTGGTTCTATCCACTCATGATCAAAGGTGATCATTATGTAGAATTCGAAAATGGTCAAGAACTCAATCTTAAAATTGAGGTCATGAATCGTATGTGGGAAAAAAATCCTTCTCGTCTTGAAACTCTCATGAAAACTCAAAGAGAATTTGCTCAAAATTACCTATCCTTCTTCGCTCATCTCACCTACACTTCCATGCTCTTTGCCGAAATTAGCAAAAAATACAAAGAACTTTAAGATCGATATACCAATTTTGGTAAATAATCATCTAATGACTCCATTGGAAGATTCAACTTTTCATTACATTTATCCAATATATTCTGTAATAAACTATGTAAAATAGAAACTAAATGATTCATATGATGATGATATTTCAAAATATCTTCAATCAACATCTTTTTGATTTCATTTACTCTCTCCAAAGATACATTTTTTTCCATTTCTCTTATATAAGATTCATATTCATCACGCTTCTCTACAACAACCTTACTACGAAGATACAATGTTCCATTTCTTAAAATATAGTTTCGATACATTTTCATTCTCTTTTTTACACATTCTTTAAGTAGGGTTTCATTTGATTAAAATCTTGAAGATTAATAGAAGGTTCAAATGAATGAAAAAATAGAGATTATTCATAAACCGGAATTATTTAATGAAACCAACAAATATATCATCTGTTTATTAACTTATCAACCAACATCTGATTTTTTAAAATTATATTTACCATTTTGTGATTATCAAAATTATCAAGTATATGTTATTGTAGATGACAATGAATATGATATTCAACCTTTAAAAAAAGAATTTACCACATTCCATTTTATAAAAATCAAAGAAAAAGATTGTAAAAAAGATAAATTTTATAATTTTAATTTTTTTGTTAAAAACAATGAACCGAGTGCATGGGATAAAGGTATTTATTATTTTTCATCCATTTTTCAAGAATTTTTTAATTATGTTTGGTTTATAGAAGATGATGTTTTTATTCCTTCCGTTAAAAATATCTTAAATATCGATTATAAAAATAATGGTTATGATCTTTTAGTTCAAAAAACAGATTTTAAAAATAAACAAGATTTTGATTTATGTTGTAAGGAGAGTGTAGATTCATCCATGCTAAAATCTGTTAGTAAAAGTATGGTTTGTGCATGCCGTATTTCAAAACATTTTTTTGAAATCATCCATTCCTATATAAAAACTCATAAGAGTGGTTTTTTTATTGAATTCTTCTTTCCAACATTAGCTACTTTTTATCATTTAAATATAAAAAAAATAGATGAATTAAAAACTATTTATTTTCGACATAACTTTACCATTGAAGAGATACTTGAAAACAAGAACAATTTATTTCATCCGGTCAAAGATATCAAACAACAACTAGAATTTTGGAATGTTTTTAATCAAAAATCTCATTATGTCACTTATTATGATCTAAAAGATCTATATTCAAAAATCAAAATTACAGATTTTCATAAAACAAATACATACATCGTTCAAAGATCCATTTATCAAAATAAAAATGATCAAAATCAAAAAGTAATTGTTGAAAATAAAAATTTAAATTCGTTTTTTATTATTCAAAATACAATTGATAAACAAACATTTGAAAATACTACCTCTATTCAATCTTTCGATGAAGGAATACAACTTGCCATAAATATGAAAAAATCATTTCTTTGTTTTCATATTTATATTGAAGAGGTATATCAACATCCAGATAAAAATATTGAAATACGTTTATTTATTTATCCTACATTATTACCTTTTATTGAGATTATTGCATATTCCGAAAAAGATTTATCTAAATTATTACCTATTTTTGATTTAAGCTATACAGGTAGTTCTCAAATTCAAGTTATTCTTAATCGAACCAATCAACTTTTCGATTGTGATGTTTCATTTGATCAAAATATGGAATTTTCAAAATTAGATAAAAGTGTGAAATATGTAAAAAAGAATAAACAAAAATATATTGAATGGATTAAACTTGAAAAAGAATTATATCAACAAGTTCAAAATAAACTTGGTGACCAGATGAAAAAGATTTATAAATCAAACACTTTACAGAATTTTTCCAATTAAAATAAATATACATTCTTCTCTTCCAAACGATTATCTTCCATGATCTTTTGATATATAATAAACCCATTTTTATCTTCTATTTTTTTAAAAAATAGATAATTTCCATCCATAAAATTAATTATTTTTTCTAAAACAGTATATACCGATTTTACAAAAATTAAATATCCATTTGTTCTCAATAATATTTTACTAAATAATAATACATACATCATAATATCAAATTTATCATATTGATGAATCAAAATAATATCAAAAGAGACAGATGTATTTACAATTTTTGGTAAAGCAGTGATCAAAGATTCATTCATCATCATCATATCTTTCTTCTTTTTCACATATTCAACACCCATATCTTTCCATATTGTCTTTTGATTTGGATCAATCACATATAATTTAGAATCACTTTTAAATGATTCTAATGCTTCTTTCAAATATTTTGTATAAACACCCAATCCCATTCCAATTTCTAAAATTGATTTTGTAAATTGTGCATCTTTTAAATTTGTTTTTATAAACTTTTGTAAATACAACAAACTTCTCTTCTTCTCCTTTTCATAATCTTGAATTACATTTATTTTTATACCTTTTATCTTATCCATCTCATCTTGAATCTTCATTATTTTTATATTATCTGGATTTATCTCCATCAAATAGTTCAACATATTTTTATACATAAAGATATATAATTGTCTATTTTGTTTCTTTAAAAGATAATTATAAAAATTACATTCCTTCGACAACTGTCTATTTATGTATTGAACAAACTCTTTCATATTGGGTTTTGGTAAAATACTAAAATATTTTTCATTGATTATCTTCTCAAGCTGTTTTTTGGATATTCGACTTTCACCTAAATATCCTATACACAACACCCATAATTCACCTACAAATATAATCTTTTTAAATAATAGTGATAATAAATAAAAATATTCTACCTGTTTATCACTACATGGATATAAAGTAGTAAAATAATATCCTCCAATCTCTAAATATTCATATAGATAATATAAATATTGTAGATGTAATTTTTGAATTTTTTCCATTCTTTTACAATATGATAAATTCTTTATCATTTGATATATTTCTTCTCCAACTATATTCGTTCTTATCAATTTATATTTGGATTCATTCTGTATTTTTCCTAAAATTTCAAAGATTGGTTTTGTTTTATGTATATTGATCTCTAAAGATGTAAAATATAAAAGTGGATTTTCTTCAGCATTATATGGTAATAATTCATAAAAAAAATTATTCACCATATTATGTTTTATCGCATTCATTTCAAAAAATATTTTTTTGATATCATCATCTGATTTTTTATATTTTTGTATACATTCATCATAGCGATCTGCCAATTTCTTATTGGGTCCTTCTTTCTCTTTTATCGTTTTTTTATACACAATTTCTGGATATATGTTCATTGGATATGAAAATACAAAAAATGATTTATTCTCCATCTCTATTATACATTTATACGTTTTTTTTTGAAAAAATATTATATCACTTCTCTTTATAATATGTCTTATTCTACCTATGTCACTACTTGGGGAACGAATCCAATTAATCAAATTCAAGATATGATTAATAAAAACATCATTCAAACAGGAACTCGTGTCATCTTAGCTTTTGCCAGTTTCAATTTCGATTCTACGGATTATATTCCTGGTATCAATGGAGGTCTTTCCATGTCTGATATTCAACAAATTGTCAATAATGTTCATTCACATGGTGGAAGAATAAGTCTCTCTGTAGGTGGTGCCACTTACCCTTTTGCTGGATCTGATTTATACAATCGTCCTGGTGATTTAGCCAATAATATCAATCAAGTATTGATCAAATGCGGTTTTGATGGTATCGATTTTGATGTAGAAGATTATTATGCAAATGTTCCAAGTGATTTTGCCAATAAAATGGCATCTGTTATCAATACATTGAGAAGCTTGAATACGGGTCTTAACATTACTTTGACCACTCCTGCACAAGCATGGACTTCAGGATGTTATCAACAACAATTATTGAATCTTACGATTGGAAATATCAATGCATGGCAACCCATGGAATATGATATTTGGATTCAGACTGGAAGTACCTATGATGAACAGATCATGTGGGACATTCAATATTACATGAATACATGGAATGTTTCTCCTTCAAAAATCATATTAGGATTAATGCCTGGAAATGACGATATGGGACGAGATTTGACTTTACAAGAAGCCCTCAATGTAACTACTTTTGCAAAAAACAATAAATTGCAAGGAGTCATGACATGGGATGCCAATATTGACAGTACAGGAGTAGATGGAAATGCTCCCTATGCTTATTCTTTAGGAATCCAATCCCTTCTAAAAACAAATAAGAAGAGAAAGATTCCCGAAAGTAATATCGATATTTATCATCTTTGCCAACATAAACGAAGAAAAATATAAATTGCATAAATAGAGAAATGAAATTTCCAATCTCCTATACATTAATCCTCATTCTACTCAGTATCATCTTAATCGCAAGTTATCCTTATTTCTTAGCAGGAAATGCTGAATATCTCTGGGGACCCATAAAAGGATCACTTCGCACTTTCTATTACTTCTCTATCTTCCTCGTCTTTGTCGGTTTTCTTCCATTTGCTTACTTTTTACTCACCTGTGACAAATGGACACAAACAGAAGTAAATGAAATCTTTGCCATGTTCTTGATCTTATTATTTGCATCATGGATTTGGATTATTCTCTCTGTGATGTTTGCCAAAAAGAGTGCAAATATCAATGTATTACGAATTTGGATTATCGTCATGCTCCTTTCTGTATCCCTTTCGATTCTTTCTCTGATTTTCATTTTGCAAAAACATATTTCATTTCAAGATTTAATGAAAAAACAGAATATGTTGCATACCGCGATATATATAGGTTTAGGATATGGATTCTTTCATACATTCTTTTTGGATTTTATACAATGGGCTTATTTAGTCCTCTTCTAAAGGTTTTCTCATAAATAAAAATATATCTTTTTACATTAGAGGTTTTTTCAATACAATAAAATGGAAAAAACAGATGAAAAATCAAAAATAAAAAGAAAAATGACTTCAGAATTATTCATTTATTATGAAAAATATGTCATGACCATGATGTATGAAAAACTTGAAAAAGAAAAATATTCATATGATCGTCTTATAGATATTTCTAAAAAAGATGATATATCATCTTATGCAGTATTTCAAAAAAAATATGAACCATTTTATGAAAATGAATATTATTTGAATGGAGGTTATTATGAAATAATCTTTGAAAAGAAACGTTTTGAAGAGATCGATTTTGAAAAATGGATGAAAATGGTATTTCGCATCTTTGAAAAATATAGTGAAGTGGTTGGAATTCGTTTTCGTCCTAAAAAGAATCAAATGAAGATACAATTATGGTCTATCTTTTCTCAAAATGATCGTTTATTTGAATCTTTACAAAATATATCAACTGTTTTTAAAATTTCATTTCTTGAAAAACCTCATTTTAAACCTTTTTATCCTGCACCCCTTCCTGATCATCCCGATTTGAGTATTGTAGAGATGCGTGGTAAAAAAATAAATTTACTTCGTTTTGGTCTGGGTGTATCTGAATTCTTCTATTCTAAAAATACATGGTGGGAAGTTGAATTTCTCAATTTTTTCCGTAAATATTATATTCCTCATACCAATGTTCTCGATATTGGTGCTCATATTGGATCTCATACTCTTTTAATGACCGAATTCGTTTCACATGATTCATTAATTTTTGCATTTGAACCTGTTTATGGTGATATTGTTCAAAAAAACATTATTGATAATGGTTTTGAAGATAAAATTTGCTTATTTACACAAGGTTTAGGAAAAAAGAATGAAGTCATCGAAATTAATACCATGGATCGCATGAAACCAAATCATTTCGGAACTGTCTCTATTGTCAAAAAGATTGAACATACTCCTATTAAAAAAAAGATTGGTGTGATTACTTTAGATTCCATTGGATTAAAAAATATCTCTCTTATCAAATTGGATGTTGAAGGAATGGAAAAAGATGTATTAGAAGGTGGCAAACAAACCATCCGTGAAAATCTTCCTGCAATTGTCATTGAAATTTGGCCAAATGAAGTCAATTCCTTCTTAGAATCCGATATTGGCAGATTCTTAATGCATGATTGCCAGTATGAATTGATTCCACTTCCTACACCTACACATCACGATTATGTTTTAGTCTCTAAAAAAAAGAGTATGATGTAAATCTTATTTATAAATTATTCTTTTGAAACTATTTTTCAAAAAAATATAACGGACCTACCCCGGCTCGAACGGGGGACCTCATGATTAACAGTCATACAAGCTCTGACATCATCAGAAATGCTCTAACCGACTGAGCTATAAGTCCGCAAGAAGAGCACACCGCGTCTCTTCCATCCTTTATAAATATTCATTTTATTAAATTCAAACGCGTTTTATAATTAAACACTTTTCATAGAAATAAATTTTGCAAAAAATGGATTTATTCCTAATGTTTTTTCTGTTTTTTCTATTTTTTCTATTTTAATAGGTAAAGTTTCTTTTATAATTGGTTTTTCAATAATATCTTCAATCTTAATGTCTTCAATAGTTTCTTTTTCTTCTCCTTTTTGAATCGTTTTCTTCTTTTTCGAATGCATTTCATAAATCTGTTCATGTTCATCTTTTTTATCCATATACTTTGTATAAATCACATCATGAATTTTTTTTCTTTCATATGAATCCGGACTGGCTGATAAATAATTCTTTTGTATTCCCGAAAAACAATTTACCAAAGCATTATAAGTTGATCCCATTCCTGTAGAAAGTTTCTTCTTTTCTTTCAATTCTTCTAAAATTGTTTTATAACTAAAACCTAATTTTTTAACAATTTGTTGATTAATTTCAGATTTATCCATACTTACAAATCCTTTTTCTTCACCTTCATAAACATAAGATTCAGATTCATTCAAAAAAAAATGATTCATATTATTTTTATTTTCCATCACATTTTTAAATATATCTTCATATGAACATTTTAATATTACATCTGTTTTTCCTAATTCACTTATATGACTTAGATCATATTGATCATGGAATGATCTTGTCACAGAATCACCAATAGAACTTTCCACCGGTTTTTCAACAAAAGACATACTTATATTTGCAACATTTGAAATATTTTGTGTTCCAATATTTTGTATTTGAATATGATTTGTGACATTTGTTGCAGGTGATTCTTCAACAGCTTGTGTAATTTGTTTTATTTTACATCTTTTTAGATGTTTAACTAAATTATATTTTTGTGAAAAAGAAGTTTCACAAAATTCACATTGATGTTTTTTTGTTTCATCTATTATTTGTAAATCATCATTTTTATAATTTTTTTTATAACTTCTTTGTAAAATTTCTTCTTCTGAAATCATTAAATCACCATTTTTCCAAATGCATTTTTTTTTTCGATTACAATGCATTTTCATGTCAGAAATAATATATGTCGTATATTCACAACGAACACATTTATAATAATAATTCGGCTTTAAACTCATTATATCTAAAAAAATATATTTAAATATTTTTTATATTGATTTTTTTTTAAACATTTTTATTCCTTTTAAAGGAATAATATTTTATATTTTTATTCCATTCAAAAAAGTTTTTTTCATTCGGTTTTTATTTATTCCGTCCGAAGGAGTTTTTGTCATACAGTTTTTTGTTTTTTATTCCTTCCAAAGGAATATTTTGATATCTTTCTGTTTTATTCCTTCCGAAGGAATAATATTCTGAACTTTTTATTCCTTCCGAAGGAATATTTTGATATCTTTCTGTTTTATTCCTTTTAGAGGAATAAAATTATATATTGAACAAATATTTATTTATAATTATGAAATTACAAGATGTAGTTTTTTAAAGACGATCTATTCTTTAAAATAAGATATGTAAAAAAATATAATATTATAAATTTTATTCTGTTTTATCTTCTGTTAAGGTGTCTTCTTTTTGAACTTCTTCTTGTTTCTTTGCTTTTTCTGCTTCTTCTTTTTCTACCTCTTTTTCAAGAAATTCTATAATATCATCTTCATGTTCTACGACTGCCTCCATAAAAGCCAGCATACATAGTCGATTGTGTATTTTTCTTTTTCGAATATCCATAAGTATTTCATAGATGAGGTCTTTCACTTTTTCAACGACTTTTCTGAAAAGAACTTCTTTATTAATTGGAAGAACTTGATCAAAATGATAAGGTCTTGCTATATCTCTTGCTATTTCATCAAAACGAGATTCACTTACTTTTAAAGAATGTAAAAGTTCATCATTGAAGTGATACATAAATATAAAACCTTTTCTATTTTCATCTACAATATCAATTCCATCAAAAAAAGGAGCGAATGACTTTATTAGATACTTCTCAACTTGTTCTTTTTTAATATCAATATTGTAATTAATAATAGTGCTTTCATTTATAGTTCCAATCGTAGAAGATACAGATATTACATTTTTAGGTTCAGTTTCTTCATATTTCTTTTCAATACTCTTGTTATAAACATCTTCATCTGTTGTTTTTAAATCTTCATTCTTCCATCCACATGGTTTTTTTCTATTTAAATGAATTTTTATATTCCCCTTTTGTGAAAAAATCTTTTCACAACGATAACATTCATAAAAGCATTTCTTTTTATCCATTTTCTATTATATTTTTAAAGTATTTTTTTTAAGTATTCTAAATTAAAATTAAAATTGTTTTTACACTAAAAATATATAATAAATCAATCAATTGTTATTGATGGATTATGTTATTTATAAAAATAGTCTAAACATCATTTGTAATTTTAATAAATTCTTTTTCAATCTCATTATAATCACCTTCAAAATATTCATTGCCTAAATCAGTTCGTCTGTTAAATTTTTTTGCTAATTCTATAATAATCTTTTTCTCCATCATTTTAGAATTCTTAACTCCTTTCTGAATTTTTAATTCACTACCTTTTGGATAAGATAATGCTCTTTTTGTATATTTCTGAGCAGTTCTTCCAATCTTATATACATTTTCACCCATTCGAATACATTCCCGTGTATGAATTATATAAACTCCTTCCATCTTTTCATTTGTTATTTCTTCATCCTTAAAAATATCACCTGTAGTTTTTAATATCGTTTTATAATCAATATCCTTTATTTTGTCAAAAATATCTTTATTCATTATATGAAAAAATAATTTCATTTTTTCATCAAATGATAAATCATCAATATCAATCTTATTTATAAAAATCGTTGAGGAATCTAAAAATCCAAAAAACAACTTTGAACGCATCTCAAACAGTTCTTCTTCTGATTGTAGTTCTTCTAATTTTGGTTCTTCCAATTTTATTTCTTCAGTTTTTTTTACCTCTTCAGGTTTTTTAATTTTTCCTATTTCTATTAATTCTTTTTCATCACAAACACTATAATCCGGCAAACTCAAACATTCTTCAGGTTCTTGAATTTTTACTGTTTCTATTAATTCTTCTTCGTCATAAATACTGTAATCTGGCAAACTTAAACATTCTTCAGATTCTTTGATTGAAATATTTTTATGTGGATCTTTTCTTTCATCTGCTTTTTTTATATTCGCCTCTTTAACTTTACAAGAATATGCATGCACTTTTAAACTCTGTTTCTGTGTATAAGATTTAAAACAATATGTGCATTGAAATTTATAGTTTTCCTTGTTTTCATATTTTTTTTTATTCTGTTCAATATATTCATCGTTATATTTGTCGCTATATTTATACATTTTTATTATACTTTTATTATAAGTTTCTTCATCTGATAATTTTAATATTTCATTCTTCCATTCACACTTAATTTTTCTTTTGAAATGATTTTTTATATTAGACATTTGTGAAAAAACTTTTTCACAACGATAACACTTATAATAAATTTCCATTTTATTTTTATAGAATGATTCTCTGTAAATATTTACAATTATTTTTTAAGTATATTTTTATATAATTAATTTTTTATTTATAAAAAATTAATTAGTTAATTTCATTATTAAAAAAATTCACATCAACTGTTTTGGTAAGTGGTAAATCGAATAATCATGTTTTGAATGGTCATGATAATTTTCATATATAAATCTCCTTTTGTCTAAATCTAAAATATATCCATATTCAATATCATACATCGAATCATCTGTAAAAACATATCCTGATTTCAAGACTCTTTCAAAACTTAATGCATATTTATACATTACATAAAAACCATGATATGAAATCTCTTTTGCTTCTTCTTCATAATCCATCTTTTCATCTCCAAAACGAGCTAATCCTCCCTCATGATGTTTCATTAAGGCAACTTTCAACTCATAATTTTCTCCAATCTGTTTTTCATAATCCTCTTCTGAATCAATAATCACACACTTCTTCCATAAAGATAACCATTCTTCATATGGAATTCTTTTTATCTCATTCAATAAATCAAATCCTAAATGATCAGGTTGTGAATCACATTGATTGTAAATCACATATAACTTTCCTCCATAACGAATTGCATAATATCCTTTTGTTCCCATTTTACTAAATTATAATCTTTATTTTTTTTAAATCTAAAATTTTATAAAAAAAGTTTAAAATTTCATTCAGCTTTATAAAGTTTTGATGTCCAGACTTGAAATTTTAGACAAAAAAATGTTAAAAGCAAGAATATTTTTATCTATTTTTTCAGGGACTTCTAAAAAATAGTATTCAAATTGATTTCTTTTTATAAAAGTTTTATCTTAACAACTAAAATTTTATCCAAAAAAATGTTGAAAAGTGTGTATATCTCAGGATATAAATCTTGCAAGGTTTTAGAATATTTATAAAAAAAAGTGTTGAAATTGGTTTCTTTTTATAAGTTTTTCATGTGTCGATCTGAAATTTTATCCAAAAATATGTTGAAAAGTGTGTATATTTCAGGATATAAATCTTGCAAGGTTTTAGAATATTTATAAAAAAAAGTGTTGAAATTGGTTTTTTTTTATAAGTTTTTCATGTGTCGATCTGAAATTTTATCCAAAAATATGTTGAAAAGTGTGTATATCTCGGGATATAAATCTTGCAAAGATCTTAAAATACAAGTTTTATATTAAGTTTTAGTTCAAAAATATGTTAGAAAGTGTCTATATCTCGAGATATCGATCATTTACTATATAAACAAATTCTTGAATTATTTTTTTTTATAAAACAATAATTTCTAAAATGAGTTATAAATATTTATTTTAATTTTAAGTTAAAAATACATGATAAATCTATCAAATATCATTAATTGATAGATTATATTATTTATAAAAAATATTTAAAACATGATTTGTATTTTAATAAATCACAATCTAAACATATTTAATATCGTGATGAGGAGAATTATATACATTAATATCTAATTTTTTCAAATTATATATTTTAATATAATTATTCCATAAATGATGTAAATTAGGAAAGTCATAATCATCCATAATTAATATTGTTCCTTGTTTAGATAATCTATATGAATGTATAATATCACTTGTAGCAACTTCAGTAGAATGTCCTCCATCTATATGTATTAAATCATAAATATTATTTATATTTTGTAATGTTTTTGTGCTATCTCCAATGATTATATTTATTCTTTCACCAAATGTTTCTTTTAATTTTTCATAACAAGGCATTGTATATTTATGTTCTCCTAAATCAAAACAAGTTATATGTATATTATTATTAGATAAAAGCATTAATAATGTTGAAAATCCCGCATTAAATCCTATTTCCATAACATTTTTTATAGTTTTATTTAATACTAAATTACTAATATTTTTAGCTTTATTTAAAAATACATTTGTGTATTGTGTTGTTTCATGTATCATAAAAATATTTCCTTCTAATTTTTCACCACAATTATGAATGATTGGTAATAAATGTTGATCAATATATTGTTTTGCTTTAGTGATATTATTATTTATAGTAAAATCTTTAATACTGTTTAAAAAATTATTCATAAAAACTATTTTATGATGATATACACCAGGGCCTCCTGGGAAATGATGTATTACTTTATCACTATGAATATTATGATCATTATTAACAGCAAATGAATTTAAAATCTTATTATTGTATAGTTGATATTTAAATGCATTATAGACTATAAAAGGTTGGTCATAAAAAATAAAACATTCGGGTCTTTTGATAATATCTTCATTTATTTTGTTGAATAAAAATTTAATGTTTTCACAGTTTTTAAACAATAATATTCCACTTGTGAATGCTGTTTTGTCTTTGTAATTATTTATTTCATCACCAAATAACATTTTTCCCCAATAATTACTATCATTATCAATCTCACCCTCTTGTAAAACATATAAAATATCTTCTTTACAAACATCAAATACTTTATTAATATTATCTTTAATTATGATATCTGTATCTAAATAAAGTATTTTATTATAATTTTTTACTGAATGTAGATTGAATAAGTCTAATCTCGCCTTACATGATTTAGCGATATCATCATATGTATCATTAATTTCAAATTTAATTTTTTGATTGTTAAATAAATGACTTTGTTTAATCTTATTCATAAATGGTGTAGATGTATAAATTAATATCTCAGTATTATTATCTAAATCCCCATAAATAAATATGCTTTCTAAGAGAAGATATAACATATCAATATATTTTTCTTGATTAAACACAGTACAAAAAATACAATTCATTTTTATATATTATATATAAATATATAAAATTTTATTTTTATCCGAAAAAATGTTTCAAAATATATATATCTTGTAATATTTTTTGAGAAACTTCTTAGAAAAGAAGTATCTAAAAACCATAAATCTGATTACGAATAGTTTCATTTTGTTGAATGAATTCTTCATCACTCATGAAGTTCTTCACAAAGAATTTATGATAAATAAGATATTCAATCATCTTTTTCAATCTTGTCAAAGAAGATTGTATTTCAATCTTTTCATTGGTTAAAACATTATAAAGATAAAAATGTTTCGTATCTCTCTTCTTCTTCTCTAATTCTCGAATCTCTTTTTGTAACTTCTCTATCTTCTTTTGTTGGCTGAGATTTTGCATAATCTCATATGCTTCAATCTTCTTTGTTTTCCCATTCTTTAAAACGGATATACGACCTGTTTTAAAGATCTTTCCTATCTTCCATCCAATCTCTCCATTTTCCAATTGGATCTCATCTCCTTCTGAAAAACTCTCATCCATCACTGTTTGTAATAATACTTTTGCAATCTCTAACTTTTCAATCGAATCTTCTTCTCCATTCTCTGATTTCTCAAATCCAAAAAAATCATTTTCACTATCATCTAATGAAAAAAAGATAGATCTCTTCTTTCGATCTTCACTCTTTAAATATAAATACATATAACATGCCAATTGTAATTTATGTTCATCTTCCAATTGTGAAACACATTTTAATTCCCATACTCCATCTGAATCAATGACATCAATATGTCCAATCAGTTTTCGATTCTTTAATTCCGGTTCATCTTCTAATATATATTCCACTTCTGTAGAAAATGGCATCTTCAATTGGCTTTCTAAGCGACCAATACACAATTTTAGATTCTCTTCAGATAACCAATCATATTTTTGAATCTGATTTACTTTATAAATGAATCCTGTCTTTGATGAATTCCACAAATTCGCAATATACAATAATTCAGATGTTTTTAATTTGGTCAAATCAATCTTTTTCAATTTGATCAAATCATCTTCTTCTTCTTTTTTACTCTCCATTTCATCAAATAAAGACTTACGACTCAATGATGCCTCTTCCACATCTTGCATTGCATTTTTACATCTATCAAAAATCGTCATCTTACCTGTCTGTTTCAATTCATAATAAGTTGGAATCGCAATCCCCGTGATCTCGGACACACCTTCATACAAATTCTTCTGTTTTGTTTTTAAAGGAATATCAATCAATTTATCTTTATCTTGAATTGGAATCTGATCAATAAATCCCATGGCTTGATGAATCACTTCAATCGGAAGATGTTTAATCAAATCCGTCACATTCGTTTTCACATTCATCTTCTTCTTCGTATTCGTTTTATGAATTCTTGATTTTTCCATTTGACAAAATTCCTCAATCAAATGTTTTTTTACAAATGGGAAATAATCATTTTGATAATGATGTATCATCGTCATCTTCTCTGAAGCTCTTGTGAGAGCTACATAAATCTCATTTGGGCAAATATCAGGATTTGAATCTTTTTTAAAGAGTTCGAAATAGGAAGCATCGATTCCAAAGACAATGACAACTTTTCTCTCTAAACCTTTGGATTGATGAAATGTTGAAAATACAATTTTACCTTTTAAAATATCTTCATCTAATTTGGCTTCATCACTGGTAGGAACAAAGATAGGAACACCTTCATCAGATAATTTGTTGGCTAATTGACGAACTGGACTCTTGTCACTTTTGACAGAGGGAGCTAAAATAAAGATATCCGAGAAAGAATATCCTTCTTTCATATATTTGACAACTTCTTTATAGACGCGATTTGATGATCCCATCGATTCTCCAAATGCATCACATATCAAATAAGTCGGTTTCTCATTTCTTTTGACAGATGTAATGCGGTCTTCACCTAAAAAGACATGATTCAACATTTGCGCCATTTCATGAGTGATACGAAAAGATTGTTGAAGACGATTCTCTTTCCAAATACCTTTTACATGTGGATATAAAGCATCTGCCATAGTAATATATCTTTCATCTGCTTTATTAAATTGATAAATAGATTGATGTTTATCACCCATCACACAGATTTTAATAAGAGGATTGGCATTATGCTTTAAAATGAGTTGAACAAGAGAATAATAGAGAGGTGACATATCTTGACATTCATCTAAAATGATTCTTTCAAAATGAAATTTCCGTAAAGGTTTTATCTCTTCACTTTTAAGAAGTTGAATAATACCACTATCCGTGAAACATTGATGATTATAATATTTTACACAAAAAGAGTGATAAGAATGAATCTCCATATTCTGAATTCCTAACCATTCTACTTTTTGACGTGTTTCCAATTTCAATTTTGCATTATAAGTCAATAATAAGATCCGATCCGATTCATAATGTTTGGCAATATGTAAAGAAAGTGTTGTCTTACCACTTCCAGCTACACTATCGACGAGAATATGAGATTCCTCATAATCCAATATCGCCTTCCTCTGCTCTTCTGATGCTGTATTTAAAATAAATTCCATTTGACTAATTTAATACATATATGTTTTTTTATAATGGAATTCATTTGATCAAAAAATCCACTCTAAACGGTTAGGATGTAGAGCTTTTTCGATAAGTTCATATCGAAAAGTATCGATTCTTTCTGAGAGACGATAGCGATCAATTTCTCTTGCACAAATTTGTTGAATAAAATCATCAATCGAATATTCGACAGAATCGTCAGAATATGGATTACTACGATATAGAACATGAGTCACATATCGTCTTTCAGGAAAACCGGTATAATAAAGTCTTTTTCCAAATGAAATGAAATCATGAATGGTAAAAGTATTGTCATCAATATGTCTTTCAGACTCTCTTCCCTCCACAATCGGGGTTGATTTATATCCAGAACCTATCGGAATTCCCAATCCCAATATAATATTAACTGAGATATGTGTGGGAATGGGATCATAGGAATGACTCCACAACTTATGTTTTCTCAAAAACCGGTCATCTACTACTTTAGTAACATCCACGTAAATCTTATTCATTTTTTTTTGATATTACTATGGATTTTGTATTTCAAATCTCGAATATGATCATTTTTTTATTGAACTTAAAGAAATACTCATTTGATAAAATAAGTTCTCATGGAAAGAACAGACGATTTAGAAGCTATTCTACAAGAATTGGAAGCAAAGTATGAATCGAAAAGTAGAAAAAGAGCGAGATCTGAAGAGATTGATCCTGAAGAGGACACTTTTTTACGAAATCCTCGTCTCACTACAAATGAAATAAAGGGGGAAATGATGCGAATCGATGATCTTTTTAAGAATAAAGTAGTCGAATATGGTGGAATGGATTGGGTTTTTGGCTTTCTTGAAGAGGATTCTTCGATAGAATGGCTTGAAATAGGTCAAATCGAGAATATGTGGAAACATTCTTATTACTATGTTCCTCAAGAATTGAATAGTATGCAACAACCTACGAAATATGTGAATTCACGTCGTGATATTGTGAAAGAGAGAATAGAAACAGTCCCTACTGTTGAATGGATTCAAGATGGACCTATTGAAAGGATAGAAGTAATGAATGGAAGACATCGTTTGGCTAATTGGAGAGATATGGGTATATATTTGGTCCCTATAAAAGTGATACGTAAGTTCCGTAGGAACGGACGTTAGAGAATCGACTGTTGTCGATTCTGTAAGTTATGAAAAAGTTGAAATAAAAAGGATTTGATTTTATAAAATAGATATTACTCCAAAAAATCCCAAAATGGGAAATTCAAGTTCTTCGTATTCGGTTCTTCCTATTCATGAAGAGGAAGATCCAAGCCGTCTCGAGACACCACGTCTCTCCATTCCTCCAGTTCATTTGCCAAAACCATCAAGAAAAGTTGATTTGGACAAATGGGTAAAGAAATTTGGTAATACCACCAATCGAAATCGCAAAATGAAGCTATTGGAAGACGCCATTCAGATCTTTCCTTGCACCAAAACGGATGTTGCGACTACTTTTGCTTGGTCATTCAAATATTTATACCATGTTGGTGTATATGCAGATGATGTAGAGTTTATGGAGAGAGTCAAAACCATGGAAAAGAGGTATTTGGAAGGTGTTTTGACCAAAGATATGGAGTTTTGGGTGGATAAGTCGATCTTTTTCACTCGTTTTTTTACCTTACATAAGGCGATGAAGGAGATTCGTAACACAGAAGCATGGAATAACATTACTTTGTCACATGCAATCTTTCAAAAACACTTCTGGGAGTATGTCCAAACGCATTATTTGGATAAATATTTGTTTCAAGAATGGAAATTAGTTCATTTGATTGAAATGGTGATCTGGGAAGAATTACAGCAAGAAATGCTTCAATGGGCTTCTTGCTAAAATATCTTCGAGAATTATAATTACAAATGGAGAGATCAAATGATAGGATTTAACTTGTTTTTCTCAATTTCATACAAATACCATTCAATCGAACAGATCTTTTCCATCTTTTTTTCATCAAAATAGTAATTTAAGTCTTTTTTAAGATATAACATCATAATTTGATGATGGTATTCCCATATTTTGATTAAAATCTCTTCAGGTAATGCAGATGGCATTATATTTTGTAAAAAAAATGCCTGAAATGATTTCAAAACCTCTTTTCTTTCATTTTTTATATAAAAAACTGATTCTTTAAATACTAAGAATATGATCAAATAGAATCAATATAAAGAAAATTACAAATAGATACGTAAAAGACAAAATGGAATATAATGATCCGCATTTTCGGATAACGAAGGATAATTTGGATGAGAATCGGTATCATGTGTCTTTTTTAGGAGGTGGTCCTGCATTTGATGTGGTGATTAGTGAGATTGGTTACATGATTGAACCAGAAATGGGTCATGAAATGATTCATGAAGATCCAATGGCACCTTATGCATTGGAAAGATATTATACTGATGATAAGCATCAAAGGGCACAGTTTGAATTGGATGTATATGCAGAAACGGATGTGAAGTTGATTGGATCTTATTATGGTGCTTCGAGACCACCATCTCCAATTGATTGTGAGGTTATGATGTTTATTCGTGGTCATATCTTTACAGTGAAGCGTATACAGAGATCAACGGAATTGATGTATCGGATAGGATCAGTGGTCTTCCGTTATGCAATTGCAAATCAGATTTAGATAATGAATCTATATTTTTATAAAAGTTTTCTGAAAATTAAGCATATTCAGAAGCCATTTCGTCATATTCCTTCTTGACAGGTCGGATGTAGTGATGAATTCGTCGAATCTTTGTGACAACATCATATCGGCATGAGATAGGAATGATAGCATAGCTGTAGCGAATGCCTGTATTTCCGGTCATTTCAAGAGGGAAAAAGAATGTTTCAGGAGAGAAACAGGGAAAAGAGATTTGGTTATCAGCATGATCCAAAATCTCTCCATCGGAATACACCATCATACCCTCTTTCAGATCGTTGTTATGGTTTTCGCGAATGTAATCTTGCAATTCTGCATGCATTCTCTTCAATTCCTTGATGAATTCCATCGATTCCAGCTCATTCTTCTTTGAAATCGCATCTCCATATGACATAACGACATACGAATCGGATCTCTCATAATGATATTTTAGCTTCATCCCCATAAAATCGAGGAATGGAATGGCCTGAGCATACTGATCAATGAGTGAAAACTTCATTTCACCACGCATACTCGAATAGGCAATCGTTCCATCTTGAAAGAGATATCCGAATTTCATGCTCAAATTCTCTCCTTCTCTAATAGAAGGTGTATCGATCATTGTGAGTGAATTTCTCCACTCATGCAACAAACGAGCATAATATTGATCGGCAGTAATTTCCATTTACGTTTAATACGTATTTCTCATTAATATTCTATTTTTCCATTTCTAACTTTTTTTTCTTCACTTTTTTTATATTGAACCATTTGATCAAATTTAGGGAATATAAAGAAAATGAAAATAATGAGAATAGGATCCAAAAATGGAGAAAAGAGTGCAAAAATATGTGGAGAAGCATAAATTTCCGAGTCAAGAGATTTGTGAAGAGAAGTTAAAAAAATATGATGAGAGGATAGTATTTAGTAGATATCAATATGTAGTTTGTAAAAAGATATATGAGAATCTATGGGATGAGAGGAAAGTAGTAGCATATGGGAGGTGTTTGCATGACATATATGGATTAAAAGGATTGAGTAATTGTTGTCATTTGATGAATATATTGTTTGAGAATTCGAAATGGCGAGTGATGCAATTTTATGGGCGAAAATTGGAGTTTTTGTTTGAGGGGGTGACGAGTGAATGGCAGGCTTAATTTCAAAAAAATTGATGAAAATACCTTTCTATAAACAATTTATTTATAGAAAGAAACAAAAAACATGATCAAAGCATTGTATATTGGTGCTGGATTGCATTTACGTCCTACACATGATTTGAAATCAATTAATGAGTTTGTCTTTGTGGATGCACAGCCTCGTACGGAGTTTTCATCATGGCCTGAAGAGAGGACAGAGACCTATTATGAAGGTTTTTATAGGCCAAATTTTATTCCTGACTTGATGAAGAAAGCTGGTAAATACGGGTTTCATTTGATTGATAAGATTGTATTGGATTCGGGTTATTGGTGGTCAATTTTGAATGTGAAACAGAAGATGTATTATACGATGTTTCCAGGAGAGATCCCGCAAGACGTGAATCCCATACTATTGGTTTTTATGAATCCGATAACGAATCAGATATTGAAATACTATATTTCGGTAGCATTTCCTCATAAGAGATATGAGGAGAATGAGCGTATTTTCCATCCGACTCTAGTAAGAGATATGCGAGAATGCAATTTTTGGATCATGTGTGGTCATATTCCTCACCATTATTTGGTTGATTTTGTGAAAAAACCTTTCCAATTATTGGCCTATGATGGAACTGTCTATTTTCAAACTACTGATGATTATGATATGACGAGTAATGTAATCGATTTCTTGACAACAATGTCAGATGAAGATCGAGACCGATGGGTGTCATTAAAGATGCGCATTAGCCGAAGAACAGGAGATATTCATGAATGCAGAGAATGGAAATCGATACAATCTTCAGCAAATGATGAATAATTGATTTACGTTTTATGATATTTTATAAAAAATGATTTAAAAAAGAGAATGATCTTGAAGTTATTGGATCACCTATTAAAAAGATACGTTAAAATGGAAACAAGCACCGAGAGTCTTCCACCTGCTCCGGTGGTTGCAGATTCGAGTGATTTTTCAGTAAGAGAGGTCTTTCAAATGCAAACTGGAGTATCGAATTCGAGTTATTTTGATCACAGTCGTATTGCAGAGATGACAAGTCGCGAATTTCTTCAATCTTTGTTGATTGAATGCACCAGTCGCCTTGGTTATCAAGAGCGTTTTTTAGATTTGTGGGAAATGAATCAGGAATATATTGATTTTATGATAAAACAATATATAGAAAATGGAAGAATATCAAAAGAATTACAGACATTATATGAAGAGAATGAGCAATTGATGATTTTACAAATGGCAAAATCTCTTTCATGTGCATTTAAGAATCCTCGTAGTTTATTAAAGAAACGATTAGGAAGAACAAGTCCAGTATATCAAACAGTTTTGGATGGTATTGTATGTAAAGTAAATGTGAAAGATCAAATTCCTGTATTTGAATTGATGTTTGATTTACTTGATCTTCTTTATGAATTTATGATTCAATATATTTTGTATTATGATGTGGAACGAGATATTGTTGCTCGTCCTATTCGTATTTATATACATCGAGATATAGGATCTTGTGATTATTATTTTCAGATGGAAAAGTTAAATGGAATCGAAATGAATGAATGGTTTTTAAAAAATAATCATCCAGAAAAGGTTTTTCAAGTCGTTTATTTGTTAGAAGATTTGATTATGTTGATGCAGAGTCTACATGAAAAATATAAATTTGTTCATGGGGATTTAAAGGCAGATAATCTTATGATTATGGATGACGGAATGATTCGTATTCTTGATTTTGGATTAAGTTATTTGGAATTTAAAGATGAAAAGATTTGTATTGATTTCAGTGATGCGGGTTTAGGTCCTCACTTATTGACTGGAAATGGAAATCATCCATTTGATTACACTCAATTTTTGACTTCACCTTATCGTTTTCAAAGTGATATGATTTATTTCTTTTTGTTATTGGAATACTATTTTCCGAAAGAACATCTTTTGATGATATGGATCCATCAAACATTATTTATGCAAGGATCAATATCTATTTTGGAAATATATAAAAGTATTAAACATGAATATAAAGCTTTCATTTTGAGTAAACAGCCTGAATTGTGGAAACATTATATTCCCGATTTTGATATTCCCGCTTTTATGGAGAAATTTACAGCTGTTCATTTGTTAGATGTATTGAATGAATTTAAAGTCAATTACAATCTATTCACATCTTAACATAAAACTCTTATTTATAATCAATTATGATGGTATATTTACAATGAAATGTATTTTTTTGTTTTTTTTTTATTTTTATTTGTTTTTTTTACTTTTTGAAGAACCGCGCTTCATAGATGGCAAGAAGTGCCTCAGAGACACCTTCCATCTTCATGAGTCGGTCATACTCATCTTCAGGACCTTCTTCAAACTGCTCACGAGGACGCCGATCAAGACAGTATTTCTTATGAAATCTCTGTTTGATCTCTTTGATTTTAGAATCATTCTCTACCAACTCATAAAGCCAAGAGTCAATCTCTTCTTCAGACATCGATTCTGTAGCATTAGCAACCTGATGGTCGCGTTGAAAGACAAAGACTCCATAAAAATCGAAGAATTTGAAGATATCGAGGTCCGAATCATGAACCTTTTCAAGCAAAAGACCAATCATTTCACTCTGTTTTCGGGTAAAATGATCCAAACCGTATTGAAACGGGTTGGTAGGAGGTCTTTTGATGATATACATTTTAACCTTTGTTTTTTTGTTTGCAGGAATAATAACTCTGCCAGATGACATTTTAGTCAGCAGAATTCGTATTAGTATGTAGAGGGGAAGTCTTTACATACATGTTTTAAAATTTAATCTTTTTTTCTATCAACTTTTTTAAGCCCAAACCCATACAGAATACCGTGACGTATCCTGTAGTCGGACAGGAGGATACTCGATTATACTCTCCTTTTCAACCTTCTTTTCCGTCTTTTGAATATGTGTCTTGAAAATCACCACCAATTTGTCATCCGGAAGTCCCTTGTCAATCACTGTATTCAACTGACCCCTCTGATTCCAATAATACTCCGCATTCTCCTCATAATGAGAACGATCCACTCCAAGAGATAGTCTCTCCGCTACGTTCGATATCTTTGTAATATACTCTTCCATTCTGATCTACTCTTTTTATTCCTTTTTTCTTTAAATTTGGAAAAAATGATCAAAAACAAGCAATATAAAGAAAAGAGATTTAAAAAGGGATAAAAAGATGGAATATCGGGAAGATTCTCTAGACAATAACACCGAAGGGTGTTGTCCTATATGTGGAGTTAATAAAAGAGAGTTGCCGATGATACGATTGTGTGAAAATGATCATTCTTTTTGCATGAAATGTATTGAAAAATGGCGAAAAAAGTCATTTCAAGAGAAAAGAGACTTTACATGTCCGGTATGTAGATCATTACAGGAGAAATATAAGCCTTTATCAGGGAAAATAGTGAGATATTATCCTAATTCTCAACAAAAATCAAAAGAGGCATATTATTATTCTGGAATTCGACATGGAAAATATCGAAAATGGTATCCAAATGGTAAATTAAAAGAAGATCGGTATTTTATTGATGGAATGGAAGATGGAGAGTCTTATTTTTATGATGAGAAAGGAAATTATGAAGTTTTTATCTATAATATGGGAGAAGAGATAGAAATAACAGGATCTTGGAGTCTATCTGGATTAGCAAGAGCACTTTTTCGTTCATGAAATGGAAAATAATCTCTAAAGAGATATTAAAAGATTATAAAATGAAAGAATTTGTATGGAAAATAGTATATCCATTATCAATAAATGGTGAGAAAGAGATTTTCGAGAAGATTCCAGAAGAATATAGGGGACATTTACAAGGAAGAGGAAGAGAATCCTATGAATTTTTTTATGAATTGGTGACTGAATCACAAAATATGAAAATAATGGCTATTTCCACAACTTTTTTGCAAAGAATTCCTTCTTTTTCGAAATATCAAAAAAGAATGCGTAGATCTTATTCGGATGATATGATATCATCTTCATTTGACTATGAAAAAACTTATAAAATGATTCAATTTCTTCTTCAAACAGATGAAACTTGGTTATTTTTGTCATATTTTGAGTAAAAGATACATGGAAAACAGAAAAAAAATAGGCAACAAAACTTATTTTGATGTGTTTTTACAAATCGTTCAACACGTTCTTCTTTACGTTCTCTATCACGAATATTCCAATATTCATGAGTTTTTTGGGGTGATATCTTGGATTTTCCCATTTGTTTTTTGATCATACTATCTATTTATAAAGATTAATCTTTAAATTCATCATTTTTTTAGAACAAATTGAGAATATTCGGATCAAATCCATCTATAATAGGAGATTTAATACGAGGAGATCGAGTAAAAGAATGTAAAAACTTCTCTTCTTCGAGATCAGAAACCTTCTTTTTTAGTTTTTCATTCTCAATTTGCACAGAAGAAAGAGTTTGTCGAAAAAATTCCCTTTCACGAATAAAATCCATTTGTTGATTTTGTAGAGTTTGAATCTGTAAAAGAGCGATTTGCATCAAACTCTTCAGTTCTTCATTCTCTTTGCGAATCACAATCTCAGAATGCTCAGTTTCCGCTACTTTTTCTTGAATAGGAACAGCAACAGGAACACCATATTTATGGTAATAAATGGAAATTGTCGGATTTCCAAGAAGTTGATAACGATCAAAATCATCGATTCTCTGAAGACTCATCTTTCGGATAATGCTCATCAAATCACACCGAAAGGGTGTAATTCCTTGAAAATTATTTTCAAATCCCATGACAAAGAGATGTTGAACAAAATGTCCAACCAATTCATCTGGAAATTCAATATGATCATTGACAATTCCCATTTTCTTCATACCTCTCTCATAATCAATGATAAAAAAGAGAAGAATTAAAGCTAAATGATTCTGATACATCGTTTCAGATCTTATTTCAGCATATTTCTCCATTTCACGTCGTAAGAAGTGATGAATGGCATGAATATAGGTAAGAATATAGGTGTCATAAATCTTCAAAATCTCTTTTATATTCGGATCCTCTCGATAATAGATCGAAGAGATTCCAACACGAAGAGCACGAACAAATCTACGATAATGCTCTTTGTTATCTAAAACACTCTTTACAATATATTTACTGCTCATTTTACGTATATCTTTTTATAATCATTATTTATTTTTACTTTTGATTTTTTTTTGATTCATTTTTTTATAATAGATTGTATATCAATTAGGCAGGAATTCCAATCTCGATATTCTGAGATGCAACTGACATAAGCCATAAAGCCATCTTTGTAGCCATTTGTTTGTCGTTGTTTTGTCCAATGAGAACCCACGCATCCTCGTTTGTGTCTTCACAAGCCATGATGTTAATATCAGGCTTTACAGAGAGAAGCCACTTGGCAACAGACAATTGTCCATGTTTGCATGCGTAGCGGAAAGCATATTCATCCTTAATAGAGATATCAATGCTTGGTTTGATGGAAAGAAGCCATTTGGCAACTTCCAAGTGTCCATTCTGACAAGCGAACCGAAAAGGCCACTCGTTGTTTACAGACACGTTCAATGAGGGATTTACTGAATAGAGCCAAACGGCAACATTCAGATGTCCCTTCCAACAAGCTTTGCAAAAAGAAGATTCGAAAAAGGAATTTCCATTCCCAACAACAACAGGATACAACTCCTTGACACGTTCCAAATTCCCGTTTTCACAGGCCTCTGCAAAAGCACGCTTTTCCTCCATTGTAGTAGAGTTTAATATAAATAATACTATATATAAATAGGTTTATAGATCTTTTTATTCAGTTTTTTTCGAAAAAAATGATTTTGATCCACCTTTCATTTTTATCATCTTTCATTTCATCAAAATTTGATATAACGTAAATAATGATTGTATTATTGTTATTTTGGTTTGGATTTGCCAATGCATTTTTGCGTGGATCTAATGTTCATGAAGATATTCGACCTTTTCTGGGAACATGGAATGTTTTGTATAGTCGAATTGGTAATGATGTGAAAAAGAAGCCAAATTGTGAAAAAATTTATTATTATATGGATGATTCTTTACAATTTCGTTATTTACATTCTAAAAAGACAGATACCCATATTTGGCATACACATTATGGAAATATTCATTTAGATCAAAATGATCAAAATCAATTGAATATAAAGGATATTTGGAGAATGGGAGAGTCAGTTCAAGTTCGAAATGAAGGAATGAATGAAAAGAGACCTTTTTTTCAAAAAATCTTGTATATGGATGAGAAGAAACATTTCATGATCACATCAGATGAAAAGTTTGATAAATTTCATATTTTGACAAGACCTCAAGATATGGTGTCTTATACAAATCGAGAGGGAATGATGTATCTTAATATTATTTTGGAACAAGAAGGTATGGGATCTCTTGAAGATTTTCATCAAATAGATCATTCATATTGCTATTCCAATTAATTAAATAACCAAATTTATAAATATATAAAAGAGTTTGTATAATATATATTACAAAGAAATAACTATGACACTTCGTCGTGTAGGTTTAGGAGAAAAGATTTTTGACGAGATTGATGAGAAGATCCGAAAGAGTTATCCGAATTTTTGTATTTTGTATATTGATGAAATTCAGAATGATTCACTTATAGAGAGATATGAAATTCGAAAGGGAGAGATGATTTCTCTTGGAATTGATCTGAAAGAGATGGAGATGTTTCATGGGACAAAGTCGAAATCCATTCAACCTATTTCAAAAGAGGGATATAAAGCATCTTATTCAAAAGTTTGTGCATATGGAAGAGGGACTTATTTTTCACCAAGTGCAAGTATTGCATTGGGATATACAGATAAAGAGACAGAAGATGCGACATTTTTAATGGGTTCTGAAGTGAGTTATTTGTTTTTGAACAAAGTTTTGGTGGGAAGAAAGAAAGTAGGCAAAAATGGAGAAGTGATTGATTCAACTAAATTTGATGCATCTGTAAACTCTTTGAAATCACCAACTATTTTTTCCATTCAAAATGATTCTGCCATTTTACCTATGTATCTAATTGGTTTTTATAAAGAAACTGCTTAAAAACGTTTCTTTAAGTAGGATTTCATTTGATCAAATTCTTAAAATTATATGATTGGGGGCTGAGGAGAGCCAGATGGTTTGTTCGCCATTACCTGAAGCAATGAATACTTTTTTTATAAATCAATCTTTTCCTTCGGTAGAAAAAGATATAAAAATAGGTTATTGCGAAGAGTCGCGAAGCGGAAATTTTGGGGGTTTTTTTAAGTAGGATTTTACTATTTAAAAAAAAGGTGTCAAATAAAAGAAATCGAATCAAAGACATAGTAGTATGGAGATAGAGACAAGATATTCTTTAGATCTTACAGAATCGACAAAAGTCCATTCTCTAACGTCCGTTCCTACGGAACTTAAATTGGAACATGATGAAATCATTTCGCATGTTAGGACAATGCGAGGAGGTCGTGAGGTCTTTTATGTGACGGGTCTTGAGAATAGTTTCTTTTTAGTGTATGATTCATCAACTGGTTTTCATATTTCTTATACAGAAGAAGCGGTTCTAAATCATCATTATCAAAATGGTAATCCTATGCGAGTTCCGAATATGTATAAAATAAGAGTTTTGTATAAACAAATATTAGATACAACTTATTCTTATGAAGGGATTTTAGAGATGCCATTTGGAAATAAAAAACTTAAAGTATCACATATTCATACTAATTTTGTCAAAGAAGAGGAATCTGATCAAGTTCAAAGTGTTGAATATTTGATGATGATTGGTAATCATATTGGTATTCTTATGTATTATAAAGATTATGGATATTCTATAGTAAATCGCACTTCTCAAGCAATATCTAATACACATGTTTCTTCTGTTTGAGAAGGTTGTGGATCTAATATTTTTCCTTCCATTCTGCGAATGTTTTTCGTTTGCACAATGATTCGTGAATTTATTGGAAAAGGAACACCTTCAGGTGCATCGATTACCATTCCGTAAATATATTCTTCTTTTGTATTTTCTAAATTTCGTTCCATATTAAACAATTGTAATATGGGTGTATAACGCAATACAATATAAATGGGTCTATTACTTCCATCATTGATGCTAATCACATCACCTGCTGTTAATTTTGGCAATTCATGTGCTTCATATAAGAAATCGATAAAAGAATTTGGATTACAATAGAGAATATATTTTTGCATTCTTGCGAATTGCTTATATTCATATGTATTGGATTTTTCAATAAATTGTGAAAATTTACCATAAAACTCTGGATGATAACCTTTTGAAACGATTTCTCGAAGATGAGTCATATGAGCTTCTCTTTGTGCTAACAATACTCTTGCATTTTCAGTTAATCTTCTTGCATCTTCTTCTGCCTTTAAAGCTTCATAACGAACCTTCATGGCTTCATCATCTGCTTCTGTGCGTGTTCCAAATTCAGGATGTTCCATTTTAAAATTTGAAATTATCGAATCTTTTAGAAACTTCCGTTCCTCTTCAGATTTACAATGAGAATACATCCAACATGTCTCGAGAAGACGATCCAGAATAAGCTGTAATTCAGATTGAGTATAATAAAACTTACCTTCCATATAATACGGCATATTGCTGTTTTTTGAAAGTAAAGTTTAGTATGACCTTTTTAGTTTTATTTAATCACTTTTTTTAATGAATTTTTACGTGGTATACTCCTTCACTTATCCAATCTACACCATGAAATTGAGATATAGGTGACGACTTTCCGAAGGAAAGTCTCGATCTTTCTGATCCGTCTTTAGACGGATCAAAGAAAGATTAAAAAAGATCTATATAAAGAACTTTTTCCTCATCTTTTTGTTTATTCCTAATCCAAAACGCATATGGATTTGAATCAAGAGGATACGTTTTCCAAAAAGTATCTGGAATCTCGCTTAAATAAAATTCACGTATATATTTCAATATCTTCAATATTGTGACAGGTCCTTTTATAATATGTTTTGATACATAGTATTCATTATGTGAAAGTGGTAATATCAATTCAATGGATTCTTTATGAACGATATGTTTTAATTCTTTGAAAGGAAAATTTTCAAATTCACGTTTCAGATGACAAAAGTATTGTAATCGTGTAATCGGTTGAGAAACCGACCATTTCCAAATATGATAAGGAAAATCCATTTTTCTTATTTTTTTTATTTTCTTTATATACCTCAATTTTACCTAAATAATCTTTTTTTTTGTAGTTTTGGTGTTAAAATAAACTGATAGGTATTTTTTTCAGAATCATCTTTTTTTATATTTTTAATACCAATCCCATTTGCACAGGGATAAGATCAAGATGATTCTTGAACTTATATATGTTTGCACTTGGCTTGCTCTTTTAATCAGTGGGTCTATCGTTACTCAGGAGTCATGCATTCTACCTGAGAGCGTTATCCCTAAGAGTGCCATTAACAGCACGGATAATGAGCTCTTCCTGAATGGAAATCTTGGTAAACGTATTGGTGATGTTAGTGCGGTCACCTTCATGAATGATGGCGACCTGTGTCGTAACTTTGATGCTGACTTCGGTGTGCCTTTCAAGAAGAAACGCACGAAGTTTGACTTCGACAAGCCAGTGCACCAAGACGAGAATGGCGTTATCACTTACGCCGTGGAATCGGTGGTTTACACCACTGATTCCAAGTTTTCCGAGTGTGGAACGATGGTTATCGAAGGCGACGTTGCCAGTAAATTAGGCGACGAAGCCCGAATCACCTTGCTGAAAAGAAAGCCAGGTGGCATCGACACATGGCGTGCTCGTGATAACGGAGATTGCTATATCTTTGACACATTTTTCGTCACGAGCGCAATCAATGGTCATCGGCTCCTCATCGCATGGGCAGTCTGGAACCTTCCATTGGCCATCCTCATTGTGGTCGGTGTGTTTTCCGTCGTCTTCCAGCCATGCATTTGGTGGAGCGACGAAAGCGAGACACGCAAGCAAAAGGGACAGCCTACTCTCTGCCAAGCTCTCTTCACATCAGTCCACAACTGCTATGGGTCTGTCGTCGAGTGCTTTAGGCAACTCTATGTGTGTATCATCGGCTTTGGTGAAAACATGCGTGCCTTCATCGTAAGCTCTGCCACTTGGTGTGGTAACTTCGCGTGGAACAAGTTGCGAGTCATCAACACTTGTTTGGAAGGCATCATCTATGTTTTGACTACCTGTATCAGTGATTTCTTCTGCTGTCCTATTGGCAATCCGCGCCAACGGGACATTGAGCAGGGGGTTCCTGATCAGTAGTCATACACACAATCTCGGGTGAGAATCCTCTCTCCCATCTTTATAAATATATCTTTTTCAAAAATGAATTGTTTTCCACGCATCTGATGCCAAAATAAACTGACACCAGCTAAGCTGGCTCTATTTTTTTACTTTAAAAGAAAAAAAATGACAGTTTTTTTTTTCTGAACTTGATTTTTTTAATTAAGAATATCAATTCTCAAGATGGGAAACTGCACTTCGGCACAAAAAGCCCCTACCTTTACAATGGGAAGTGTCATGGAAGAAGCACGGAATAATCCTCAACCTCGTCATGACGCCTATCCTCGAGTTGTAGAAAGTGAGGGTTGTAGTGACGACTGCCAGTGTTGTCGCTGTGGGAACTACCCCTACCTGCACTATACACAGTGTCCGTGCGCTAACTGTGAACGAAGACGTAACTGTTAAAAAAAGGCGCACACTTATAAAAATTAGTTTTTTTTCGTCGTTCCAAGGCAATTCTTTCGAGTTGCAGGGCAATAATCGTTCACTTTTGCTCTTCGAGAAGAAAAACGAATCTATCAAAAACGCAAAGTGCTATATTTTTCATAAATTTAAAACAAATCAACACCAATTTAAAGAAAATCCGATGAATATAAAAAACGAAAATGATCAATACACTGTTTGTGCATACTTCTGTAGTTGTTTTTGGATTTTTAATGATTGGAGATTATTGTAAAAATCATTTTCAAGAAAAGAATGTGGATCACAAACGCAAAGAATTAGAAGAATGTTTCCAAAAAACATCTGGATCTTCTGATCCTATGCCACAAATTGCAGATTGGAAAATTCAACAGATCATTCCGTGTGAAAAACAATATATGAGTTACCTCAAAGTTGCCATTCGTTAAATAGTATAAATGATTTATTTATAAATAATATATTTATAAATATGTATAAAAAAGAAAAAAAATATATCAAATAATTGCATAGAATGCTAAAAAAAATAGAATATATCACAAGTGTAGGTTTTCGTTGTTATGCACCTGATCTATTAAAAGAGTATGGACTTCGAAAATGTAGTGGTCCATTTGATTATATTTATATTGATTTAGAGACATGTTTAGAATCTATTCATACAAAGTTTGATAAATTTTTAAAAGATATTGTATGTATTCATAAAAATGATAATCATATATCAAAACATTATTATGAAAATGAACAGATTGATTATCGATTAGAAACATTAATGAAAAAACCTTATATTGGTTATATGCCACATGTATATAATCAAAATAAGTTATTAATTAATCAAAACTTTTTAAATAAAGTAACTGATAATTTTTATCAATGGGATCGTATTTTAGTTTTTCATCATCAAAATATTTTAGACCAATTAGTATATCAAACCATTCAAAAAAGATGTAATCGGCTCATAAAAATGTATGAATCTTATGATAAATTAGCATTATTACATATTACAAGAATTATTGAAGATGAAGATATTACTTCATTTAAAAAAAATATTCAAAACATGATGAGTAAATATGATATTCAATGTTATTTAATTATGATTATTTGTTCAGATAAATTAATAGAAACTCATCATATGGAAGGTAATATTTTATATATTATTAAAAAAGTTCCTACTTACAAAAAACAATTGGATATATATCCCGGAACGGATAATAATATGAATTTTGAGAGAGAATATAAAATTATGTGTAAATATTTTGATTTTGATTTAGTTGATTTACAACATTTTCAAGATTCTTTTGATACTTCTATGTAAGTTCTTTATTGACCCCTAAGGGGTCAATAAGACAACCAAGAGAATCGACTGTTGTCGATTCTGTAAGATCCTTGATCGGACTCAGAGAACTTGCATGGCAAGTTCTGTAATTATTTTTTTATTCATCATCCGATGCATGATAATCCATGGATTCATCCTCCATAAATCGAACATTATGTTTCCTACAAAGAGGACATTTACTAATCTTCTTTGAAATCGCTTCAACACGGCACTTGAGACACAATCCATGTCCGCAAATCAACTTAGCAGGTGTTTGATCCATACAAATCGAGCATTTTTCTTGAGTCTCTTCGTCTGCAAGTAATTCTGTAAAATAAGTATCTAATTGTGTACAAGCATCAAATTGTTCCTGTGTGACGATGGAATCACTACTCTTCAGATACTTTAAATATTTCAGATCTTTCTCAATGAATTCGATAAATCGAATAGGTGTTCCAAAATGCATGTTTTTCAAAGTCGCTTTACACATATCACCATCTGACGAAATATTCATCAGACGAGGATGACTCAAATTCATATAAACTGCATCACAATGAGAATGATAATTCATCGATAATTCCATTGATATTCCATCTACCATAATTGTTCGAGTATAAGCCGAATCTTTATTTTGAACAACCATTTTACAGAGAGGATGTTCAGATGCCATAAAACACTTTTCAGGACCTGCACAAGGACGATTCCTTTCATGAGGATGTCCATGGGAATGCGAAGGAGTTGCTTGAGGATTTGATTCACTTGCCATTTTTTTATAATACTTTTGGTTTTATAAACAGGTTTTAAAATATTTGTTTTCAGATTTCAGTTTTTATTTCATTTGATCAAATTATATTTCCATTTGATCAAATTTTTGAAAAATAGTTTTTTGTAAAATGAATAGTCCCATGAAAACTAACAAGTTTTCATGGCCTTCCTGTTCTGTCGTGGTTATTCGATCTTAGCAAGCTAAGATCTCCAACCACGTGCGCCTTCGGCGCGTTTTTATGATATATTTTTCATTTATAAAAGGCGTCAAAAGCGTCAATTCTTGCCACTTATTTTTAGTTTTGTTATATATAATTTTTTTTATTTTTTATTCTTCAAATTGATATTTTTAATTTTATATTATTTTGATATTTTGAAAAAACCTTAAAAAAGAGGCAAGAATTGACGCTTTTGACGTTTTTTTTATGTAATATTATAATGAATAAATTTGTAAAATTCGTCAAATCTTGCCCATGTTTTTAGCTTTTTTGTGTAAAAAATATTTTATTTTTTTTATTTTCATGATTGTTTTTTATTTTTTATTTTCATGATTATTTTTTTTGTGATTTAGAAAAAACTGAAAAAAACAGGCAAGATTTGACGAATTTTACAAATTCATTTTATGAATATATATTAAATCGTTTTTTATTATAGAATCATGTGTGTTTGTCTTTAAACCTAAAAATCCTAAATCTTGCCCTTGTTTTTAAGCTTTTTTATATAAAAATATTTTTCTTTTTTATTTTCTATTTTTATTTTTTTATTTTTGTTATTTATATTATTTATATTTTTTATTATTTAGAAAAAACTCCAAAAAATGGGCAAGATTTAGGTTTTTTAGGTTTAAAAATATAATTTCATAATTTTATTTTTCTCATTTTTTGTCCGTCAATTCCGTCAAATCTTGGCTCGTTTTTTGATTTGTTTTATATAAAAAATATCTTGTATTTTTTTTATTTTATGTTTTTATTTTTTTATCTTTTGTTATTTATTTTTTTGTAATTTATAAAAAACTGAAAAAAACGGGCAAGATTTGACGGAATTGACGGACAAAATAATTGATTGTCCCATGAAAACTAACAAGTTTTCATGGCCTTCCTGTTCTGTTGTGGTTATTCGATCTTAGCAAGCTAAGATCTCCAACCACGTGCGCCTTCGGCGCGTGTGTTTTAAAATATGTATTTGTTACTATTTATTTGCTACCATTTTGCATAATGAAAATTAAATATTTTACAAATTAAGGTTACTTAAAAAAAGTATCATAATAAAGATAGATGCGATAATATGGATTGCAAAGAAGAACAAACTTTTTCTGAACCTACTAAAGAAATTTTAGTTGATCATGAAACCAAACATCTAACACCTTTACAAATATCTCAAAGAAAATATAAACAAAAACCTGAAGTCAAAGCAAAATATAGAAACTATCTTAAAAAACATTATGATGAACACAAAAATGAAATACAAGAAAAACGTAAGAAAAAACGCGAAGAAGATCCTGAATACAACGAATTGTGCAAAGAAATCAATCGCGAAGCTTGTAGAAAATATCGTGAAAAGATGAAATTACTTAAATCACAAAATAAAATATAAGAGATTTTTGAATGTTTATTGTCCCATGAAAACTAACAAGTTTTCATGGCCTTCCTGTTCTGTCGTGGTTATTCGATCTTAGCAAGCTAAGATCTCCAACCACAAGCGCCTTCGGCGCGTTTTATAATAAATTTTCATTTTGCCATTTTTTAAATTGATTTCGTAAAATTATTTTTACGAAATCTGTCTATATAAAAAAATATTTACTATATGTAACAAACGAACAAACATGTCTAAACTAATTAAGAAATTAGTCAAACAGAAGGATGTCGAAACCATCCTACCTGTTAAAACCATTACTGATATGGAGACAATCCACCCAGTTGTTTCAATGGAGGGTTCCACTAATGATGCGCCAACATCATTCATGAACATTGAAACTGGTCTTTGTGATAAAAAGATACTTATTATTCCTGAAGTCGATGCGCCAACATCTTCTTCAGAGATCATATCTTTTGAAGGAACCCTCACTCCTTATTATTATTCTAAGAAAGTTTTTTTAAATCAAATCCAATTTCTCTTCTTTTCCACTTTTTCCATTCAACTTCTCGAAGATCATATTATTATTCATGAATCAGCTAATCAGATTTCTTATCGAATCAATCTCTTTTCTGTCTCTTCTCAGCGTCTTCGTGTTCTGAATCGAAAACTACAAAAACAAATACTTCTTCTTCCTACTGAATTCTTCCCTATCATGTCCGCTTTGGAGACTTTTGTCAAAGATCATTTCAAATCCAAAAAGGATCTCATCTACATCAGTCAAAATATTATGAAATTCAAAAAAGACAAAAACAATACTAAGAAATTCCAACTCGATAAAGATGGTAATAAAATACCTTATTGCTCATATCAATACCATTTCTATGAAAAACGCGATATTCAACGTTTTCTCAATGACATTCAAACAAATCAACATCTTTGTGAAATCATTCGTGATGATATTCGTATCAAACCCTATTTTGATACTGAAATTGAAGGTGATATCCCTCATGATAAAAAATTTGTAAAACTTCAATCTTTTATATTCTTTTTGATTCAAGATTTCTTCGAATTATACAATATTCAACTTGAATTCTCCGATTTCGTCATTCTCGATTCCAACACTTCTGAAAAATTATCATACCATCTTCTCATTAATGAGAAAGTATTCTTCTTTCACAGATTGGATCATCTCGTTTATATCAATTACTTATGGGCAAGATTCAACAATCCTCGTAATGAATCTGAAAGAGAATTATTCGATTCTCTCACTTGGTATAAAAATGGTGAAAAACGTTTCATTTTTGATAATTCCGTCTATTCTCGTGATCGTGCCATTCGTATGGTTAATCAAAGTAAAGCAGGCAAAAACACTTGTCTCAAAATCATCTCTGAAGGTCACACTGAAATCGATACTATTATTCAATATGATACTCGTATTGATTTTAAACATCGTATTTGTGTCGATGAATTAACACAGATTGCACTAGAAAAACGTCCAAGAACTCTTAAGACAAAATCACCTAAGATGAAGTTAAATCCTTCCACCGAAGAACCTGAGAAAACAATTGAAACAGAAACAGAAGATCAAACTGAAAGACCCGATGTTGATCCTCATGCCAATTTCTCTTTCACTGGAAAAACTCTTAGAGATCTACATCGCCTCTCTGATATTGAGCTTCTCTCTCTCAAAAAGGATTATCTCATTTGTCTTTATGTCATTCCTATTCAAAGCAATTATGCTGAATGGATCAAAATCGGAATGGCCCTCAAGAAATGCAATGCTCCTGTGGATGACTGGATTGAATGGAGTCGTCTTGGTGAATCTTTCAAAGAAGGCGAATGTGAATATTATTATGAACGTTTTCAATCTGCTAAAGATAGTTCTATTGAAACCAAATTTGGAAAGAAGATTACTGGATATTCGTATAAGACACTTCGCCATCTTGCTTATCGATCTTATCCCAAACTTTTTACTGGTTTCATTCCTATTTATCGCCAATTATATCGTCATGACCTATCCGGTATTGAGAAACGCGTTCAAACGACCAAGTATCTATGTGAGGCCGGTTCTGATACTGAATTCGATTACATTACTGACAAACGATTTGTCATTATTTGGGCTTTAATGGGCAAAGGTAAAAGCCAATTGATTCATCGCGTTTTGGAAAACCCTGAATACAAACGATCCATTTATCTCAGTGCTCGTCAAACATTCGCATTTTCTACAAAAGGTGAATTTAAAGATTTTACCAATTATATTGGTGCCTCTTCTGAATCTCTTGCTGAATCAAATAATATTATCATTTCACTTGAAAGTCTTCTCAAAATACCTGAGGATGCTGTATTTGATCTTGTTATTTGTGATGAAATCGAAACTCTTCTGATGAACTTCTCCTCTGAAACCATGAATCGCAAGACTTATGAAATCTTCCAACGTTTTAAACGTCTCATTCGCGATTCTAAAAAAACCTTTTTCATGGATGCTTTTATTTCAAATCGTTCCATCTCATTTGTCAAAAATCAAAGTCGCCTGTTTCGTAATCAATATTCTGATATCCTCTTCTTGGAAAATACTACTGTTCATAATTGGGTCTCTGCAAGAAAGATTCCTTATGATGAATCTCATTCTTTCCCGTTTATTCACCATCTAATTCAAGAAGGCAAAAAGTTATATATTACATTTGGAAGTAATCGTAAAATGTTATTGATGCGTAATCACTTCGGTCTCGATGGTTCCGAAGCTGAATGTTTATTCCCTCTCGACAAAGAGTTCGCCAGTAAAGTTCTTACTTACAACAAAAGCACTTCATCTCGCGATATGGAAAATCTCAAATACATCAATGATACTTGGAAGTCAGCATCTCTTGTTGCTACTACTCCTAAAATTACCGTCGGTTGCAATTTCTCACCTGAGGGGGATTCTACAGATCCCGAATTTGACATCAAAATCTGTTTAGGCGTTCATTCTTGCACGGCTCGTGACATGTTCCAGTCACTTATGCGTGTTCGAAATGTTGGAAAAGATGGTCTCTTCTATGGAATCGGTTTTAATATGACCAACTTCTTCGAAAAGAATTTCCTGACACTTGACGCTTTTAACACCTATGAAGATGAGAAACGCACCTTTATTTTGGAACAGCTTCAACAACGAAAGAGAGAGAGACAAACAGTCGAAAGTGTCAAAGGCAAAACTGATCGTTGCCTCGATATTGACGCTATGATTCAATACCTACAAGAGAATAAACCTGATTCAGATCTTCGCTCTATACTCTATTTCAATAGTCTTGAATATTCACTCTCCAGTCGTTACTATAAACGATATTTTGAAGCTCTTCTTCCTCTTGCCGGTTTCCAAAAGGTCGATGAGGAACCAGAAGAAAATGAAGAATCACCTCCTACTGAATCCACTTCTCAAAAAGTTCAGATTGAAACTGTTAAAGTTTCAAAAAAAATTGTTTCGGATAAAGAATTGTTGGATAAATATAATGAAATTCCTATGATTCATGCTTTGGATAAAGATCGTCTTGAAAAGAGACAAATGAAAATGATTTCGAATAATGATGAAAATATGCAATTGGAAAAATACTTCTTCTTGCAAATAATCAATGCAGATGTTACACCTATTCATATCCAAGCTCTACTCTTCCACAAAGTTTGGTTGGAAGGGTTTTTGAGAAAAAAGTTGTTGAATGAATTCTATTTTATGAAAGATTATGAAGATGTTTTATTGAAAGAAACGAATGATATGAAATGCACTGAAAAGATTGGTAATATTGCTGAAAAGATTTCAATGATTAAAGATATTGAGACTTTGATTGGTTGGAAACATGGTGATCAAAAACAGGTTATTAAACCAGAAGATTTGAGAAAAGCAGGAGATTATTTCAAGACAAATCATGATAAGATCCATAAGATCTTTAAACTTAGGGATCAATCTAAAAAGAAAAAGGAATCATCTGAAGAAGAGGAAGATGAAGATAATTCAAGATTTACTTTGTATTGCATTAACATGATAAATAAGGTTTTTAAGGATTTTAGTGGATATTCATTATTTTCCAAGGATGTATGTAAGAAAACGGATAAGACAAGTTCATATATAATGATTTCAAGTATTCCTGATTATGATTTTTCATACCTGTTTAAAACAGAGAAAGTTGTCAAAAAAGATCTTTTTTCTCTGTTTTATGAATAAATATTTTTTTTATAATATAAAATAATACAATATTTTTATTGTATTATATTTTTTATAAACAAAAAAAACATAGGATCGGGATTTTCAAAGGATCCCCGCCGGGAGCATAATGTCCTAATATCTTAATAGCGACGAATGCTCCCGGCGGGAATCCTGTTTTGTAAAAACGGATTCCTAAATAATCTAAATAATAAAAAAAAACTAAAAAAAATATATGATCTAATGAAGGTAAAATATTTATTTTTTATAAATAAAATTCATAGGATCGGGATTTTTTCAAGGATCCCGGCCGGGGGCATATGTTCCTAATATCTATATAGCAAGAAGTGCCCCCGGCCGGAATCCTGTTTTTTAAAAACGGGATTCCTAAATTTTTTTATAAAATAAATAAAAATATGTGATCTAATGAAGGTAAAATCTTTATTTTTTATAAATAAAAAACATAGGATCGGGATTTTTCAAGGATTCCGGTGAGGCACATGTCTTGCTATATAAGTATAAAAATGTGCCTCACCGGAATCCTGTTTTGTAAAAACGGATTCCTAAAAAAATCCTAAAAAAAAAAAAAAATATGTGATCCAAATGAAGGTAAAATATTTATTTTTATAAATCTTTCTAAAAAAGGCGGGTGAGAAGCATAAGGGTTTCTTTGCGGGAAAAAATGGCCTAATATATTAGGAGCAAATGCCCCACGCCCGCCCCCTTTGTATGTTTTTATTATTTTTTTAATTAAAAAAAAATAATAAAAACATTGTATATATTAAATTTTTTTTATAACCTTTTTTAAGTTTATATATATAAAAAAGCATAGGATCGGGATTTCTAAAAAATATAAAATATAAAAAAAATAAAAATATGTGATCTAATGAAGGTAAAATATTTTATTTTTATAAATAAAAAGCATAGGATCGGGATTTTTCAAGGATCCCCGCCGGGAGCATAGTCCCCTAATAGTATTAGGAGTGAAAACTGCCGGCGGGAATCCTGTTTTGTAAAAACGGATTCCTAAAAAAATATAAATATTTTAACTAAAATTATGTGATCTAATGAAGGTAAAAAGTTATATTTTTATAATAAAATATAAAAAAAACGAATTAGGATTTTATAGGCAAGAAATGTGCCTCACTGGAATCCCCGTTTCTTTAAGTATTTGGAAATTTGATCAATGAAATAGTAAAGAACCGGCGAACTTATGCATATAGCCAAAGGCTACTGGGTCCATGTGAGCCGTTATAAACATGATTTCCGATAGGAAATCATTCCTTACTCGAGGTCGAAGACCGAGAGCAACAGATGATGATTTATGAGGCACTTAGCGTTTTTTGTTTTTTTTTTGGTGTCGGCAAATATATACAGGGCCGACTGTTTAACACAACAAGGCATGAAGAGCACAAAAAGGGAAAACAAACATGAAGACAAAAAGGGAATGCATGAGAACACAAAAAGGCATGAAGAGCACAAAAAAGAGAATGCATAAGCATACACAAAAAGGAAGGGGTGCCTACACACCGATGTCTTTAGCAAGAGTGCCTGCACAAGGTAGCGCTGGCAAGGGTGCATGTGACAATCGTAATGTTGGCAAGGGTGCATGTGTCGGTTGCGCTGGCAAAAGAGCCTGCGACGCTTGTGGTGGCGAGGGCCTCCTACGCACGACCGTGCTGGGGAGTCTTGTAGTCGTGAACGGCAAGCCAGCGGTCCACGGGCATCCCATCAGTTTCACCGAAGGTGTAGACGGGGTCGTAGATGAAGCCACCAGGGAGTAGGGCGGGTTGCGACAGGTCGGGGTCGCTTGTGCCTTCTCCGACGTCGCATTCTCCGGGGAGATACTGGAGGGCCAAGTCGCGGACGGCGAAAAAGGGGAGCACAACTTGGTTCTCCAACACCTCCTTGGAGAGGGGGGAATCCGCGTAATACTGCTTCATTTCCTCCCATATACCCTCTTCGGTAACGCCGGTGGTGGAGAGTTCCTGGATCTTCTGCACGAAGGTAAGCACCCTGAAGTGGATGTTAATAGCGTCATCCTTCTTGGACTTCATGTACTTCGCCATCTGCTTGGCGATCTCGGACAACACGAAAAACACGTGTTGGTAGATGCAGAAAGGACCGTCAAAATAAGCGTGCTCCTCGAACCAAACGCGCCAGAGCAGGATCGTAGCGAATGCGACATATGTCTCATTCTGCGCCTCCACATCCTTAGGCGTTCCATCATGGATGGTGGCCAATAAATAGTGGACACTGCTCAAAAGGGCTCGGTGGCGTTCGATAGCCTCGGGATGGCTTAGAAGACAAATGTAACCCGAGGTAAGGGCATCGAGACGGGCCTTAGCGAGCTTGCTGTCAGGCCTGAAGTGGGCGATCCACTCCAGCGAAGACTGCAGGAAGTCCATAAAAGGAAGCTCGTCCCCCAAATCGTCTGGTGCGTCTGGGTCTCCTCTCAATAAGAGACTGTTGGGCACGAAGGGTTTTTTAGCGCCTCCAGCCCCTGCACTCATGATGGAGGTAGTAGTATGAATCGAACTACAAGAACGAGAGAGAAAGTATGCGGAAACTGAGTTGCTAAAGAGCAAAAACAGAAGAGGCCTTTGTGACAACGAGTCGAAGACTGGTTGAATCAACAGAAAGCGAAAACCACAGGAACCCTTGTGGTATTAATTTATATAGATTTATTTCTATTGAACAAAATACCTGTCAAATTTTTTATATTTAAAACTTGATCAAATGAAAGGGTATATAAAGAACCGGTGAACGCATGCATATAGCCAAAGGCTACTGGCGCCAAGCCCGAAGGGCCATGTGAGCCGTTATAAAGATGATTTCCGATAGGAAATCATTCCTTACTCGAGGTCGAAGACCGAGAGCAACAGATGGTGATTTATGAGGCACTTAGCGTTTTTTGTTTTTTTTTTTTTTTGTTAGCCGGTAATACACGAATTACTTCCGCTCAACGAGGAGGTCAATGAAGGTGCCACTGTGGATGTGCTCGATGATCTCGGGCATGGATTTGATCCAAAAGCGACCATAGGACACGGTCACTGTGTTGTCGTCTGCAAGGTCGTTGCAGAAGAGATAAACAGCGAGGTCCGACACGACCATGACGTACTCCTTGTCCATATTCGCACGGAAGAAGTTCTCAGCGACCTTCTCAGGCTGGGGAGAGATGTCTCCAGCACGGTGGATCGTTGAGGTGCTATCAGAAAGGGTCTGGATGGCAGTTGAGATTTCGTCAAAGTGATTGAGCGAGGCACCAGACACAACAACGTCCTTGTTCTGAGGGAAGGTCATAGAGCCCCTGTTGAACATGCGGGCAAGCAAAAACTCGAACTTCACAGCAAAGGAATGGGCCATGTTTCTTGTAATGATAAAAAGTGTAAAAAAAATATAACAGTGGAGTTTGCTGTCAGTTTATTTTAAAAGCCTTTGGTTTTTAAAATAGAATCGAGACTTTCCTTCGGAAAGTCATCATCTTTTTTGCAAGTTTTTTCTTTATTAGTAATTTGATCAAATGAAAGGGTATATAAAGAACCGGCGAACGACATAGGCCGAAGGCCTTAGCACAAGCGCACAAAGTGCGCGTGAGTGAGCCGTTATAAAGATGATTTCGCTTGCGAAATCATACCTTACTCGAGGTCGAAGACCGAGAGCAACAGATGATGATTTATAAAAGGGGTACATCTAAAAATTAAAGAAGACCTGCTCGCATAGAAATGGCCTTCGAAACGGTCTTTGCAAGCCAGCCACCATTAAAATTCTGATGGACTTCGATCTCCATTGAAATATTCATAGATTCATCTCTGGTAAAGACAAAACGACCATCATCTATAATCACAGAAACGGATTCAACTGTATCGTTTCGAGAGAAGTATTCAGCTACTTGAGAACGAACAATATCTCCGGAAAAGATGTCAGCACCGCGAATCACATTCTGAATACCAAGATTCATCTTAGGCAATGCATGGGCACAGAGGTCAAAATGCTCAGTCAAAGCACCATAAATCATGACGTCGTGTCCATTTGTAGGGAGTTCTCGAAAAATAAGATCGAGATAGCGAGAAAAAGTCGGCAAAATATTAGCACGAACAAAGGGATCAATCATTTTGATTGTTTTTGTTTATTCTAAAAAAAAGATAAGTTTAATTAGTTTTGGATCAGTTTTTATAAAGTAAATAGAAAATTTACGTATGATGATAATTCATAAGATCAATCAAAATAAACGAAAATTCATCCATTTTCAAGCCAATTTTGTGACATTCTGCATAAGTAGTTTCATTTAACAAAAAAGTATCTTTTGAAACACTCTTCATAACATGATACATATGTGAGACGAATCGTCCTTCACGCGTATCACTCTTTTCAATCATATGAACGGTTTCAGCAAAGAAACGGCTTAAATAAGAGAGAGTATCATGATATTTGATCATATAATCATTCACTTCCTGTAAATCCGATGTTGCAGGTAGCAATTGAAAAATCAAAACAGATGCCATTTTCATCATGTGAAGAAGATCATAAAGGAAATAAGGCTTCTTCTGAAACTCTGTATCCATTAAAAACTGCATCGAATACAATACACAATTACGCATTTGGGTCAATTTTAGGGGATATTCGCGAAACAACTGTTCTATAAGCCAATTCTGAACACCTTGAGAATCGCCATCTCGAATCATATTTTTAAGACGCTTATTGCGAATAATACCAACATGTTTGAGAAGATTAATCTTCATTTGATTGTTTTATTCTGTTTATTCTTCTTTTATATCAGTTTATAGAAAAGATCATTTTTTATAAAGATTTACGTTTTAATTTATCGCCGATGAGGGGGTGCCAATACCATCTGAACATCTGCGAGAGTGGCCCGATAATATCCATATCCACTTCTGGAATGATAGACGAAGAGCAATCCTCGAGAAGGGGAATGGTAAAAATAGAAAGTATATCCCCAAGACATGGAAATAGGCATAAAACTACCAGAATTGGTAGCGACAAATTGAATCTGAACCAATTCGTTGTCACTTGCATCACGCGGTGTAGGAGAAGGATTCAGCATGGGACTTTGTCCTTGGCGCCAGCCGACTAAGTCGGCATGCATCCCATCTCGATTCTCAATCGCTCCAGTCTCAATGCGTGAGAAGACCTCTTCCCAAGGAAGAATCTCATGCTCAGGCTCCTCAATAGGACGCCATGCGGAATTTTGCATGGTATTTATAATATAAAGGATATATGGTAAAAAATAGAGCATTTTACTATCAATTTTTTATAGACACCGAAGAGCATCCCACCGGAATTTCCGCTGGCTGGATCAGGTAATCTTCGCGACGATGGCTATATCAGGTATCTTTTTGAATTGTTTTTTTAGAGATTTTAAACTTTCTAAAAAAAATATTTAAAAAAAGGTAAATCGCGACTTATATGCGAAATCATGTAATGACCAGCGACTACATAGATTCGAACATTAATTTCTATATCAAGTTTTGATCATATCCATTTCATTTGGCAAAATCATTTATGATCACGAGATAAATAGAAAATATAACGAATAAAATAATATTTAAGCATATATATCAATCAAATTCGTAAAAGGAATATCATATTGATCCGCAATATATTGAATTCGTAGAGGATTCCAAATCTTTTCCACTAATTCTTCTTGAATGATAGCATTTCTTTGAATCACTCTTTTCATTTTATTTTTTTCAATACCAAAAGATTGAAGACAAAACCATTTTTTTCCAATTTTATCCATTTGTGTATTTTTCGAATAATCAAAATGATCTGGTAAATATTGATATTGACCATAAACATCATATTTACTATAAACATGATCATATACAATATCAACAAGTTCTCCATGAGTAAAATAAAAACGATCAATCACGAAAAAATTTTGAGCCAAAAAACTTCTTATACTGGAATCTAAACGAATTCCATAGATTTCCATATTATAAAATGAAATATTATTTTTTGGAAATATGTGATATACATTATTTCGATATAATAATTTTACATCACATATTGGTATCGGAAACAATACAAAGACATCTTTTGGACAATGTAATTGAAAGGTGTTGGTTGGTCCAACATAAAAAGTGACATCACAATCAATATCCATTTGAATACCATAGGATACATCAAATTCTTTGAATGCTATGATACGATTGTTTGGCGTATTCGAATATTTACTACTTGTTTTCACATAATCTACATTTTGATGAACCAAATGAAGAAGTGAATTATTCATATCAATAACATCACTTACAGGATTCCTTTCAATTTCTTCAAAAATTTGATTGATTCTTTTAATTGTTTGTGTGTCCGTTTCCATTTTATTCTTTTTTTAATAAGTTTCTTTAAGTAGTATTCCATTTGATCAATATCCATGAAAATGATAATCACGATGAAGATCTTGTTGAATTTGTTTTTTGGCAAAAGGTTTCCAAAAGTAAGTAAAGAAGAAGAGTAAAAGATAAAAGATGCATGTAACGATACTAATCAAAGTATCTTTGCTAATGATAAAACGACCATCTTCAGACATATCTTCTTGAGGAACCAATTTGGTTTGAAAAAAAGCATCAAAGACATAATCGAGACCAAATCCTTGCAAGAAGACTTTCGAAACATCTCCCCAACCAATATCTTCGATTTCTAATTCATCTGTTCCAAATCTCTCTTCTAAACGGCGAATGCGTTGTTGAAGACGTTGGATGGTTTCATTTTCATTTTCAGGATTGGTAATTGTTGCAACTGTCGAAACAGTAGAATCATCATCAGGTTGGTTTTGATTTTCCATTTGACTATTTTTATAAAAGATTTGATTAAATGAAATTATTCGCAAATGCACCATTGCATAACACGATCAGGATGCCATGCTTTAGGAATCAATTCTTCAAAAAGATTCTTCTTCTTCTCATCTTCTTCTTGTAAAATTGTAAGAATATATTGCATTCTACCATTTATACCAAAAACATCATGACTAAAAATGTTTCCAAAAACAAGAAATTCATTTTCACCATGAATTAAAGGATAATTTCCATCCGAATCGGCATATTCAAGAACATTCTCCATCATGTCAGGAATCATATCGGTAAAAACATAATATTCATTACTAATATCTAAAAATTCTGCCATCTCTTCTGGAGTATATCTTACTTGAAACAAATGTCTCCTATGAACTTGAGATAATTTCCATTCATAACAAATATCGAAACTCTTTACATCTCGATATCTCTCTTTATACCATTGAACAATATTGATCACAGGTAAATTTGGATCATCTTCTTTTATATCAAAATATGAATCATACTCATTTCCTTCAAAACATCTTAATTGAACATGTATATAAAAAACATGATCATTTGCATGTTCTTTATACCATTCCATATCGGCTTCTACTTCTGAATCGGACATTTTATTGAGTTTTTCCACAAACTCCTTTGGAGTTTTAGTGCTAAGCCTTTTAGGTCTTTGTATATTGGTTCCATTTAATCAAAAAATTTAAGATAAAAAGAATCAATTTTTTGAAAGATTTACGTTCATAGTTTATAAATATGTATAATTGCTTAAATGGAATTTACATGTTGAATGATATAATCGGCACACTTTTGAAGATTAAGTTGAGAGATACCTGGATAATATGTCTTTGAAAATGCGGAAGTTCCCTTTTGTGCAGTGATTTCGATCACATTTTCACCATGCATCGAACATACAATATCAACATATCCTTTACCTTTCTTTTGAATCGTAATCGGTCGAAGAAGATTCATTCCAGAGAAATACTCTGAACCAGGAAAGACCTCATAACCTTGCCTACGAAAGGCATTGGTCATTGCAAGGATAGTTTCATACGTAGCCATTTTTATATATTTTTTTACTTTTCATCATATAATGAATCTATTAAGTTTTATTCTTTCAGATTTTTTGAGATATAAAGATAAAATGGATGATTTGTGGGAAGAGTATTTGAAAGGATGGGAATACTATGAACGTAAAGAGTATATTCAAGCATTACAGACCTTCCAATCCATCCAACCCAAAATGGATTTCCATCAAGTTCGAGAATGGATATTAAAAGAGAGTATGGAACAGGTTTTAGAAGAGATGGGTATTTATACAGAAAATAATAGCCAAATCCCTACTTTGTCGATAGAAGAATATGAATTTGTAAGAATGCAAATGCGTTTTTTGCCGAATCTTATGAAAGTAAGGATTCAAAAACAAATTCAAAAAAACCCTCCCTATCAAGATATTTGGGCTACGTATAATGGTTGTTAAAAAAAACTTACAATTTTTGTTTCATTTTATCATTTTTATATAAAATAATAAAAACACTCAAATGAGCCGTCGTGAATCGCGTCCTCCGAAGAGATTTGCTAATATGGTCGATAATGGCTATTATTATGAAGAGGAAGAGATAATTACTCCTAAACCCGCTCGAAAGAGAAAAGTGGTAAAAGAAGAGGATGAAGAAGAAGAACCTGCTCCTCCTGAATACTATGATTTTGCTTCTTATGAAGGATCATTCAATCGAATTCCTTTTAAATACAAAGTGGGAGAAAAGAATGTGCATTTGGATACCCGAAATGGCAATTTCAGCACCTTTGGTCGAGATGATTGCATGATTTTTATACCAGATGTGTATTACATGGGTGATCTTGTCTTGGTCTTGAAGATGGTAGAAAAACGACTGGAATACTATGTAGATGGAAGATTTTACCAAATCCAGATTCAGGAAAGACCAACTTCTCTGCATATTCAGGGAAGAGACGAATTGCCTCAAAAGAGAAGTTTGATCATGGATAGTTTGTATGGAACACTTCAATGGAGTGAAGATGTGGGATATGATTTTAAATTCTACCGCGAAGCTTCCAAGACAGATTGTTTCTTGCATTTTACAATGAAAAAGATGTAAATGAAAAGTATTTTATAAAAAGAAGAGATAACGAAAATGTGGATGATACTCTGAAACATAATGATAAAAACCTTCATTTGAACAATATGCATCGATTTCTTGTAGAATGTGTTCTTCAAAAATGGATTCTTCTACTTCAAAAAGATCTCTCCATTTTTCATAAGAATCTACTTGCCACATGGATTCCCAATCCCAATTCATTTCTTTCTATTGATATATTTTTTATAAAATGATGTTTTAACTTAATCATCTTCTTCGGAATCGGAATCGATAAAAGGAAGATTTGCATAATTCCGAATGCTAAAATCGAGATATTTACCTGATTTGTCATCAAGATGTTGTTGATATTCAGCAATAAATGAAACTCGTCTCTTACCTTTGAGGGGCTCAAAAACGACTTTCTCTTTTAGTTTTCGTAATAATTTTCTCTTTTTTGTTTTATTGTTGTAGCTGATATGAGCAACATCAGCTAATAAACGCAATTCCTTTAATAGGTGTTTATATAATTTGCGATTAAAAGACAAAACACCATATTTATGGTGTTTAACCCAAAAACATGAATAAAATTTGTATTGAGATGGATGATTTTTAAAGCGTGCTGGATCAGTATGTCTCAATGCCTTTGCACGAAAAGATTCATCAACACCACAATCAAAAAAAGAACTTTTTAGAACAAATAGTTTTCCACGAACCATTTCATGAAAAATGGTTTTTCGAGGATAACATCTTGCATCTCTCCAATCTTCCCATGGATCCATCAAAACAACGGTTTCACTTTCCATTTTTTATCTTTATCTTATTTTATAAAATTGAAAATGAAAAATCTTTCATTTTTTTTAGCAGTACATACTGGCACTGGAATCGCGGAATTCGCGATCGGTAGCAGTAGTTCTGGCCAACTTACGACGATTTTCCTGATCTGTTCCATTAAAGAGAATATCCATCAAAGCACTCATAGAGAGTGAATTGCGACTGCAAATACGGAAGAGTTCTTCATCAATGGGTTCATCAGGAATCAATTCACGACAAGCGGCATCAAATTGATCACGTGTCATTTCACCGAACTGAATGATCTTATCAATTCGTCCAGGACGAACGAGAGCTCGATCCATCCTATCAGCATGATTTGCTGTAATGAAGGTAATCAGTCCATTACCGGTAGTAAAACCACCATCAAGAACATTCAAAAGAGTAGGGAAAGAGACACTAATAGGACTATCACCTCTCTTTCTGCCTTCAAAGAAGGCATCAATATCTTCAATCAATAGAACACTATCTTTCTCAATATGAGAAATAAGACCAATAAGAATACCTTCTGAAAGATCCTTGCATGCCAAATTCAAAATGTAAAGCTTTCTACCCAAACGAGCAGCAATACTCTTTGCAATGGAAGATTTTCCACTACCAGCCTTGCCTGCCAAAAGTATATTTTTCTTATAGGGACGACCATACTTATTAAATTTTGCCTTATCGCCAATAAAATAATCTATTGTCTGTAGAAGGTCATTTTTTATTCCTTCAGGAAGGAAGATATGATCCATGCTTTGCACTTCATCATCACCATCCAATTCAATAAGATCATTCCAATAATCTTGACGATTAAATTTAATGATCAGCTTTCCATCTCCAGAAGACTTATCATTTGCAATAATCGTTTCAATCAATGAAAAGAATTCATCCTTCTTTTCATCTGCGAATTCCAATAGATAATCAGTTCTCACCATAAGTGTTGGCAAAGAAACCTGTCTGCAATCAGGGACTTGCTGACTTACCTCATCACGCATAGAAGGAGATATGGTAAGAAAGACTTCATAATCTGTCTCTTGCAATCCATCTTCATTCTTCTTTTTGAGAGTAATCTTAAAAAGACCATCATTCGGAATCATGAGAGGAACATATCTCTTCTTGCTTCCAGTCATCTTCTTATATCCCGAATCAAGTCGGAAAGTGGAAGGATTCAATCCTTCAATTGCATCTTTCAAGGCAAAATACCTTGAAATCAATGTCATATGATCAATATCTTGGACCAAAAACCTCATTTTACGTTTAGTAGTTTTGATAAAATGAAATGAATATAAAGAACAAGATTTAAAAAAGATCATTTTTTTTATAAAATGTACGTTTATAGAAAGAATATCCTACGTAAATAGTAGATAGAGATGCCATTAAATAAAGCGGTATTATTTGCAAATACAAATGGTGAATGTGTCACTAATATAGTGCAATGTAAGAATGGAAAAGACGGAAAAAAAGGAGAAAGAGGTCCTAAAGGCGAAAGAGGACCAAAAGGAGATCGCGGACCTCAAGGATTTACAGGTCCAACAGGACCACAAGGAGTTGAAGGTATAGCAACGAATACAGGAGCAACTGGACCAACTGGTCCTGTTGTGACATTTCAAGATGGAATTCATTATTCAGATTATGTATATTGGGATAGTTATTTAGATCGTTGGAATATAGGAACAGGATCCGTTCATTTAGGAGCAAATGCTGGTCTAACCGGTCAAAATGAAATACAAAATGTTGCAATTGGTGTTGAATCTGCTAAATTGAATCAAGGTGATGGATCAATTGCTATTGGATATTCATCAGGAGAAAACAATCAAGGTGGCAATTCAATATCCATTGGAGATTTTGCTGGCCAATTTACACAAGATATTCAAGCTGTTTCGATTGGATCTTATGCCGGAAATAACTTACAAGGAAGAGGAGCTATTGCTATTGGAAGAGAAGCAGGAGTAGAAGAACAAGGTGATTTTTCGATTGCTATCGGATATCAAGCAGGATTTTATCAACAATATACTGGATCTATTGCAATGAATGCATCTTCTACTCCTTTAAATACTTTCACTGGAGGTTTATATATAAATCCCATTCGTAATGATACTGGTTCTTCTTATCTCTTTTATAACTCTTCTACGAAAGAAATTACTTATGCAAGTGGATTTGCAGGACCCACTGGAGAAACTGGTCCTACAGGAATGACAGGATCTACAGGACCTACTGGAGAAACAGGATCTACAGGACCCACTGGAGAAACAGGTCCTACAGGAATGACAGGATCTACTGGAGAAACAGGTCCTACTGGAATGACTGGATCTACAGGACCCACTGGAGAAACAGGTCCTACAGGAATGACAGGATCTACTGGAGAAACAGGTCCTACAGGAATGACAGGACCCACTGGAGAAACAGGTCCTACAGGAATGACAGGATCTACTGGAGAAACAGGATCTACAGGACCCACTGGAGAAACAGGTTATACAGGATGGACTGGACCTACAGGAATTACTGGTTCGACTGGAGAAACTGGCACAACAGGACCTACCGGAGAAGCAGGAATAAATGGTGTATCAAGTGGTTTAGTTTTATATATGGATGGAACAACTGTCACACAAAATGGTGGAACTTCATTTATACCTCCAGATGATACTTTATTGATCATTCCTAATACAGGTACTCAAACAACTATAACTACCACAAATTTAAGTAGTTCAGTTGATACAAATATTGCTAATTTTACAACAGAAATTGGAACATTACTGACAACCGTTGTGATAGGAGGTTTATGGACAACAACTCTATTTGCTTCAAGAACCACTTCAGGTGGTAATGTTGTTTTTTGGACAGTGATCAATGAAGTAAATAGTAGTGGAACTTATATTAAGACTTTAGCATCTGGTTCCTATGCATCTGGAGCTGTTATTCCTTCACAAAATCCTCCAATTGTAACTCCTTATCTATACTCTTTATATGTCCCTGTAAATACTATAACCAATTTAGATAGTAGAATTCAAGTTCAAGTTTGGGCAAGAGCATCTACAGGATCTCCTGATTTTGAAATATATATGCGTGACAGCACTTTGTCAAATGTTGTAACAACCATTGCATCCAATCTAATAGGATCAACCGGAGAAACGGGTCCAACAGGTCCAACTGGTCCAACAGGAATGACTGGACCATCTACTTTTAATAGTTACACAGTATCACCTGTATATACAGGTAGTTTTTCCATTCCTAATAGTGTATCCGCTACTGGTTATTATAATTATTATCAAATCTCTACCTCTCTTTCATCTATAACTGTCACACTTCCACTGATATCAACTTTAGATAATGATAAAAAAAGACAACATTCCATCGCAGATGTCGGTGGTAATTTATCCACAAATCCTTTAACTATTCAAACATCCGGATCCGATACCATTGCAGGAGATTCTTCTTTAGAGATAAATGTTGATTATTCATCCATTACAGTAGCATCCAATACTTCTTCTGCTTGGTTAATCCTTTAAACACATTTTTTTGTAGTTTTCTTTATATTGAATTCTTTTTAACAAATTTTTAAAATGATATTAAAATAGAAATGACATTTATTCCGGAAGTGCAAACCAAAACGGATACAAACAATTCCACAACAGAAAATGCATCTACTTTTGTAGGATCATCCACTGTGACAACAGGTTATAATACGATTATTTTAACAATACAAGCATCTGTGAATTCATCTGCTGGAGGAATTATTGTATATATGTCTGAAGATAATTCGACATGGACACAGTTTTATACAGATACTTATTTAGCTCCGAATATTTATACAAAGAGTTTTACGATTACGAATAAATACTGGAAATTAAATTACACATCTTCTTCATCTACTGCTTTAAAGATTACAAGTCGTCTTTCTACACAATTAGATACCAATTCAAATACAACAAATAATATTACAGTATTTGATGGAAGTATAGAAGCATCTTTAGATGCATTTGGAAAATTGAGAGTCACAAATCCTTACACATTGATGGATCTTCGTTTCCCATCACTTTCTGTAGCGAGTGGAGCTAATTCTACTTTTTTACAAAATAATCAACAAGTTTGCACAAAATCTGTAGGATCTTTTACAGGAACTTATGGAACTTCAAAAGCGATATTAAGTGGAACTGGAATAGGATATTATATGACACAAACCAGAAATTATTGTGTTTATCAACCTGGTAAATCACTCTTATTTATGGCTTCAGCTAAATTAGATCCCGAAAATACAAATTTTATAACTCGTCTTGGTTATTTTGATAGTGAATTTAACACAGATCTTACTAAACCAACTGTAAATAATGGTCTTTATTTTGAAATTTCAGCTGGAGTATGTTCAATCCATGTAAAAAATAATACAAATACAACATATTTACAATCCGAATGGAATATTGACAAAATGGATGGATCTGGTCCTTCAGGACTTGATCTTGATTTTACAAAAACACAACTCTTTGTGATTGATATGGAATGGTTAGGTGTTGGTAGAATTCGTTATGGTTTTTATGCTTATGGACAAATTCGTTATTGCCATCAAGTCACCAATATCA
>JACCDI010890744.1_pt1 | contig 71282 bp, 67 predicted proteins | sample 7442791 | NCBI WGS metagenome assembly JACCDI01 (sample SAMN15323434, study PRJNA562643) | freshwater metagenome | isolation source: river surface water | place: USA:Blue River Watershed | collected 2017-08-15
ACGCAGAATCATTGCTCCAAGTACTCCCCATAAAAGGATTCTTTTCTCATTATATTCGGATACTTTAAAGGTAGAAAATATCAATAACATCACGAATAAATTATCGATACTAAGGGCATATTCCAAAATATATCCTGAAAAATAAGCGGTTGTGGTAGCTACTCTAAAGCTGTGTAAGGACTGATTAAAATCAGAACTTATTTCAAAATTGCTATGAAATTTGGTAGCATATTGTTGCAAACCTTGGATATCGGTTATGCCATAAATTTGATAATGAAAGGTATAAACAGCTAAAACGCTTAACAATCCCAATCCAAACCACAATGCAGTTCTTTGGATGCTCTGCTTTACAGTTAAAGATTCATGTTTGTTTTTTGAGAAAATTCCAAGATCTAAAATCAAGGATGACACAACAACAAGCACAAAAATGAGGATGATAAAAACTTTAGCTGACATAAAATACAAAAATACAACATATTCATTGTGAAACATAGACGAAGGGAATTAGATTTGTAATATAGTTTATGAAAAATTTGCAAAAAACGCGTAATGCCGTATTACTAATAATTGCGGCGGTATTATCATTTTCGGTATTCTCTTTTCGTCCAGATGAGGGAATGTTTCCATTGAATTATTTGAATATCACGGAATTAAAAAATGCTGGATTAAAATTAGAAGGAAAAGACATTTTCAATCCTGGAGAAGTATCACTCACAGATGCATTGGTGAAAGTTGGTGGGTGCACTGGATCATTTATTTCTGATGAGGGATTAATCATAACCAATCACCATTGCGTATATGGCGATGTGGCCAATCTTAGTAATAGTGAACATAACTATCTTGAAAATGGATTTGTAGCAAAACTAAAATCTGATGAATTACCGATATCCATGCCATGTAAAATCACACAGAGCTATGAAGATGTAACAGACAAAGTACTTGAGGGAATCAATAACAATACAGACCCTGAGGTAAGATTAAAAACAATTGCTGCAAACATTTCAAAGGTGGTTTCTGCTGAGAAAAAACTCAATCCAGAATTATCTATTGAAGTTTCAGAAATGTTTGTTGGGAAGAGCTATACCCTATTCCGTTACATTTATATACAAGATGTTCGATTGGTATTGGCACCGCCGTTAACCATTGGTCAATTTGGTGGAGACAGAGATAACTGGGAATGGCCAAGACACAATGGTGACTTTTCGTTGGTTAGGGCCTATGTTGGGAAAGATGGTAAACCCGCTAAATTTTCCAAAGACAATGTCCCTTTTAAGCCAAAAAATAAATTAAAAATCAACCCAAATGGCACTCAAGAAGGCGATTTTGTATTTATTATGGGATATCCTGGAAGAACTTTCCGTCATGAGAGCGGTTCATACATGAAATTCCAAAAGGAACATCAATTGCCAATTATACAAGAATGGTATAAAACCTATATCAACTATATGAAAGACTATTCAAAAGGAAATGTGGATATGGGATTGACCTTTGCTGGTGAAATTCAAAGTTTGGAGAATGTAGAGAAAAATTACCGAGGAAAAATTCAAGGTTTACGCAGAACCGACATTGTAGAAAGAAGACTTCAAGAAGATGAATTGATAAAAAATGCCTTTGCATCAGGATCTGCAAGAGACAAACAAGCAAAAATGGTGATTGATCAAATTCAAAATATCTGGAAAATGAAATCAGCCACTGCGGATGTGAGGTATATTTTAAACAATTTCATATTAAACCAAAGCAATGTAGCCTACTTGTGTGAAGTTTTTGCAAAAAACAGATCCATCAAAGATTTGGATAAAAAGAACCAAACTGAAGCATTAAACGGGGTATTAACACAATTGAATAAGAATTTCAGCATCATTTCACCAGAAATGGAAAAAGAAGTGTTTATTCAGCTTGCGAATCGCGCATACAAGGCAATGATGGCATACTCCCCTAATGCTAAATTTCAATTTGGTGATAAAAATGGACTTAACATGAAGTATGCAGCGAAGATTAAACAGAGTATTTTATTTGACACTACTAGAATATACAAAGCTCTGACCAAACAAGGAGCTAAATTTATTGGTTATAAAGACATTGTTACCGATATCATGGATGAAATACGACCTATGAGTTCAGAAATCGCGGGCATGTGGGACAAAATGGACATACAATTAAAATCGTTAATGCCACAATACATTGGTTTAAGGGAGGAATTCTTAAAATCAAAATTCATTCCAGATGCGAACAGTACATTGCGATTAACCTATGGTCACATTAAATCCTTCAATCCAAATGATGGTGAAACACATACCCCATATACAACCTTAGATGGTATTCTTGAAAAAGCGAACACAAATTCGGACTATCGTTTACCGAAGGAAGTGCAAGATAATTTGAAACAAGTAGATGTCCCTCAAATATTTAAAGATCCTAAAACTGGAAAAGTAATCGTTGGATTGTTGTACAATTTAGATACAACAGGCGGAAACAGTGGAAGTCCGGTTTTGAATGCAAAAGGAGAACTCATTGGAATCAATTTTGATAGAAGCTTTACGGCAACCATCAATGACTACGCTTGGAACGAAAATTATTCCAGAAGCATTGGTTGCGACATACGATATGCATTGTATGTAATGAAGTATATAAGTAAGGCCGATCATATCATTAAAGAACTAAACTTAACTCTATAAATAAACCAATTGCAAAAAAAAGTCGGAAGTTTACTTCCGACTTTTTTTTGCTTAACCAAGTTTCTGGGTAAGGGTATTTACATCCACTACCCCGGATTGCCGCCAAATTTGTTTCCCATTTTTAAATATCATCAAAGTTGGGACGCCGGTAATATTGTACTGATTGGCCAATTTCTGATTCTTGTCTACATCTATTTTAAGAATCGTGGCTTTATCACCCACATTCTTTTTCACATTTTCTAGTATGGGGGACATAGCTTTACAAGGTCCACACCAAGTTGCAAAAAAATCAACCAAAACTGGTTTGTCTGAATCAATTATATCTTTGAAAGACTTCATAATATCAAAATTAGTTTGTGAATTTTTTAAGTGATGTCCAACTACCACCATTGTGAACATTGGTAAATCCTGCATTTTTCAGAATACTTTTAGCAGAAGCACTTCTCATGCCAGAGGCACAACAAGTAATAATAACCTGAGTATTTTTAAATTTCGAAAATTGTGACGACAATTTGTCTAATGGAATGTTCTTAGAACCTTTTATATGTCCCGTACTATATTCCCCCGGCGTTCTAACATCCACTATGAGTGCGCCATTGGCTATCAATTGCCCTAAATCTACTTTTTCTTTTTTTCCGAATAACGATGAAAATATTCCCATAATGATACAAATATCTATAGATACAAAATGAAAATCAGTGACAAATATCACCAAGTTTAATTTATGACCATATTTGTGGGATAAAAATACGTTTACCTACTAAAATCCGATGAAGTAGTATTGAAATCCGACAAAGATGAACATAAATAGGTTAAACTCCATGGGAAATGCGTAATGATAATAATGCAAAAAAAAAGACCGCCTGAGCGGTCTTTAAATATTTGATTAATAGAATCTTACTTAGTTTCTTCAGTTGACTCTTCAGTAGAATCGTTAGCTGGAGTTTCATCAACTGCAGGAGTATCGATTGTTTCTTCAACTACAACGGCATCTTGAATTTCCTCAGCAGCTTCAACTTTAGCAGCGGCTTTAGGAGCAGCTGAAGCAGAAGAAGAAGAACCTGAACGGCGTGAACGACGGGTAGTGGTTTTTTTCTTGTCTTGGTTAAATCCATCGAAATATTCGTTGAAGTCAACCAATTCAATCATAGCCATATCTGCGTTATCACCGGCACGATTTCCAGTTTTAAGGATACGGGTGTATCCACCTGGACGTGAAGCAACTTTACCACTTACTACTGTGAACAATTCAGTAACAGCAACTTTATCTTTAAGATAAGCAAAAACTGTTCTGTAATTGTGAGTAGAAGCATCTTTACTTTTAGTAATCAAAGGCTCAACAAAAACTCTTAAAGCTTTCGCTTTAGCCACAGTAGTGATGATTCTTTTGTGTTTGATCAAAGAAGAAGCCATATTGGCCATCATCGCTTTGCGGTGAGAGGATGTACGCCCTAAATGATTATTTTTATTTCCGTGTCTCATCTGTATTATTCGTCGTTAATGTTATACTTAGCTACATCCATTCCAAAATGTAAACCTTTTTCTCTTACAAATTCTTCCAATTCAGACAATGATTTTTTACCAAAGTTTCTAAATTTAAGAAGGTCATCTATGTGATAGTTAACCAATTCACCCAAAGTTTTGATTTCAGCAGCTTTCAAGCAATTGTAAGCACGCACAGAAAGATCAAGGTCGGCCAAAGGAGTTTTGAGGATTTTGCGCATTTGCAAGAAAGACTCATCAACTTCTTCAACAACTTTAGCTGCTTTAGTTTCAGGCATAATGTTTTCATCAGAGAAAAGAACAAAATGTTGAATCAAAATTTTAGCAGCTTCTTTCAAAGCTTCTTCAGGATGGATACTACCATCAGAAGTCACTTCCATCACCAGTTTTTCGAAGTCAGTTCTTTGCTCTACACGAAAATCTTCAACGGTATATTTCACGTTTTTGATTGGAGTAAAGATAGAATCGATAGCGATTAAACCGATAGGAGCTTCTTTCACTTTATTTTCTTCTGCAGGAACATAACCACGACCTTTAGCAACTGTAATTTCAAGTTCTAAAGTAACAGTAGGTTCCATGTTACAGATAACCAATTCTGGGTTAAGAATTGTAAATGAGTTGGTGTAACGTCCGATATCACCCGCCAAAAATTGGTCTTTACCTTTGATAGAGATAAAAATTTTCTCATTGTCTTCGGTAGAACTATTCGCTTTAAAGCGAACTTGTTTCATGTTAAGAACAATTTCAACAACATCTTCAACGACTCCTTTGATAGTGCTAAATTCATGATCAACACCAGAGATTTTGATAGAGGTGATTGCGTAACCTTCAAGTGAAGAAAGAAGGATTCTACGCATTGCGTTACCGATTGTAACACCGTATCCTTTTTCTAAAGGAGAAAACTCAAACACTCCATGAGCGTCTGTAGATTTGGTCATTACAACCTTATTTGGTTTTTGAAATGGTATTACACCCATGTCTTTTACTTTTTTTTAATGTTTATTTACTGTAAAGTTCGACGATTAGTTGTTCTTTGATGTTCTCAGGAATTTCAGAACGCTCAGGGTAAGTTAAAAATTTACCTTCCAAGTCTTTTCCATTCCAATCAATCCAACTGAATCTATTTCTAACTGCGCTTACGCTGTTGCTGATTACTTCTAAAGTTTTAGAACGCTCACGAACTGCAACTACATCACCTGGACGCAATTGGTAGCTTGCAATGTTCACCACTTCACCATTAACGGTGATATGACGGTGAGAAACAAGCTGACGTGCACCACGACGAGTTGGAGCGATACCCATACGATAAACGGTGTTATCTAAACGAGCTTCCAAAAATTTCAATAAATTTTCACCTGTAATACCTTTTTTAGCTGCAGCTTTTTTGAAGGTATTTCTGAATTGTTTTTCTAAAACACCATAAGTGTATTTAGCTTTTTGCTTTTCAGACAACTGAATAGCATATTCAGATTGTTTAGGGCGACGACGGCTGTTACCGTGTTGACCTGGACCATAATTTTTCTTTTCTAAAGCTTTGTCTCTTCCGAAAATTGCTTCACGGAATCTTCTAGCTACTTTAGATTTAGGACCTGTATATCTTGCCATTTTTTATTTTTTTAAATTAAAGTGGATTAAACTCTTCTACGTTTAGGAGGACGACATCCGTTGTGGGGAAGAGGGGTAATATCCATAATAGAAGTTACTTCCAATCCAACAGTTTGAAGGTTACGGATAGCGCTATCACGTCCACTTCCTGGTCCTTTTACGAACACTTCAACTTTGCGAAGACCTGCATCATAAGCAACTTTCGCACAGTCTAATGCAGCAACTTGAGCTGCATAAGGAGTGTTCTTTTTAGAACCTCTGAATCCCATTTTACCTGCTGAAGACCAAGAGATAACTTGTCCTTCAGTATTGGTAACTGATACAATAATATTGTTAAAAGTCGCGCGAATATGCACTTGACCGTGTGGATCTACTTTTACTTTTTTCTTTTGAACTTTTTTCTGATTTGCCATAGTGTATTACGACTTATTATCTAGTAGCTTTTTTCTTACCAGCAACTGTTTTACGTTTACCTTTTCTAGTACGAGCGTTAGTGCTAGTACGTTGACCACGAACTGGCAAACCTTTACGATGACGTTGGCCACGGTAGCAACCAATATCCATCAAACGCTTGATGTTCAATTGAACTTCAGAGCGCAATTCACCTTCGGTTTTGATGTTTTCGGTGATATAACCACGAATTAAAGCCAATTCGTCATCATTCCACTCACTCACTTTTTTATCGTGACTAATTCCTGAGTGATCTAAAATTGCAGCAGCTTTGCTACTACCTATCCCATAGATGTAGGTCAAACCAATTACACCTCTTTTATTTTTGGGAATATCTATACCTGCTATCCTAGCCATTGTTTATATTATCCTTGTCTTTGTTTAAATTTAGGATTCTTTTTGTTAATCACATACACCTTTCCTTTACGGCGTACGATTTTGCAGTCTACACTGCGCTTTTTTACTGCGGTTCTAACTTTCATAAATTATTACTTGTATCTGTAAGAGATTCTACCTCTTGTTAAATCATAGGGTGACATTTCCACTTGCACTTTATCGCCTGGCAGGATACGTATGTAGTGCATACGCATCTTTCCAGATATGGTTGCTATAATTTCATGACCATTTTCTAGTTTAACTCTGAACATAGCATTAGACAATGCCTCTGCAATTGTTCCGTCTTGTTTTATAGCATCTTGTTTTGACATATCAAAAGGGCTGCAAATGTACAATAAATTTTTTTAAAAATCAACTTGTGAATAAGCGTTTGTCATACGACCTTTCATTTTGCCTCCGTTACTCATCAATCCGTCGTATTTTCGCATCAATAAATAACTGTCAATTTGTTGTAGAGTATCTAAAACAACACCTACTAAAATCAACAAACTGGTACCTCCAAAAAACTGACCAAATTCTTGGTTGATGTGCATCGCCGTAGCGAAAACTGGAAGAATCGCAACCAAGCTGATAAATACAGCACCTGGCAGGGTAATTCTAGAAATCACACCATCAATGAAATTAGAAGTTTGTTTTCCTGGTTTGATACCTGGAATAAAGCCATTATTTCTTTTCATGTCGTCAGCCATTTGAACAGGATTAAAAATAATCGCTGTATAGAAATAGGTGAAAACAACAATTAAGAAAACCAACAATGCATTATGACCAAAACCGTTAGGATTCATCATACTCAACAACCAACCTGGTGCATTATTTTCAGTGTAGAAACTTCCAATAGTTGCAGGTAAAAACAAGATAGCTTGAGCAAAAATGATAGGCATAACACCAGCAGCCAAAATTTTGATTGGCAAATATTGTCTAACACCGCCGTACTGACGTTGTCCTACAACACGTTTAGCATAGTTGATGGTAATTTTTCTTGTACCTTGAGTTAACAAGATAACTCCCAAAACAACCATAAACCAAATAACCATTTCAACAATAAACAAAATCAAACCACCACCTTGGATACGAATTAAAAATTCAGAAACCAAAGCAGAAGGCATACGTGCGATGATACCAACCATAATGATTAAGCTGATACCGTTACCTAAACCTCTGTCGGTGATTCTTTCACCCATCCACATGGTAAACATAGTACCAGCGGTAAGGAGAATGATATTGGTGATCATAAACATTTCTTTCGAAAGAATTTGATCGTTAAAATTGAACAAAAGAGCAGCTGCATTCTTTTCGGTACCCACAATATTGTTAAGGTAAGCGAAAGCTTGCACAGCTGTAAATACAATAGTGAGAATTCGGGTATATTGGTTCATTTTTCTTCTACCCTCTTCACCTTCTTTTTGCAAACGTTGGAAACTAGGAATTGCAATAGTTACCAACTGCATGAATATAGAAGCCGAGATATAGGGCATAATACCTAATGCAAAGATTGCACCTCGTCCGAATGCACCGCCGGCAAAAGTGTTAATTAATCCCAAAATATTATTTTTGGTTTGATTATTTAACCCTTCTAAAGCATCGCTATCAATTCCAGGAAGAATGATATAAGAACCAAGACGATAGATAACAAGAAGCATAAGCGTATATGTAATACGCTTACGCAATTCATCTATTGCCCAAATATGCTTGATGGTTTCTATAAGTTTTTTCATGCTTATTTACCAATTGTGTGAGTGCTACCACCTGCTTTTTCAATAGCAGCTTTCGCAGTTTCACTAAATTTATTCGCATGAACTTCCAAAGCAGACTTGATTTCACCACGTCCTAAAACTTTGAACAATTCACTTTTTTGGATCAAATGTTTGTCGATCAATACTTGACGATCAATTTTGGTTACTTTCAAATTATCCGCTAATTGTTGTAAAACATCTAAGTTAATAGATGCGTATTCAACACGGTTGATATTTTTGAAACCACCTTTAGGAATACGACGTTGCAATGGCATTTGTCCACCCTCGAAACCAATTTTACGAGAGTAACCAGTACGTGATTGTGCTCCTTTATGACCTTTTGTAGAAGTTCCACCTCTACCAGAACCTTGACCGCGACCAATTCTTTTGCGGTTTTTTACCGAACCTTCAGCAGGTTTTAAATTACTTAAATTCATGATATTAGGCGTTTTCTACTTTTAATAAGTGACTAACTGTGCGAATCATACCTTCCATTTGTGGATTTAACTCCACGATACGAGACGCGTTCATTTTTCTGAGTCCTAATGCTAGTAAAGTAGCTTTTTGGTTTTTTGGATAACCGATACCACTTTTAATTTGGGTGATTTTAACTTTTCCCATTTTCTTAACCATTAAATACTTGTTTCATACTTACACCACGCATTTGAGCAACGGTGTGTGGATCTCTCATACTAGTAAGGGCATCGAAGGTAGCTTTAACCACGTTGTGTGGGTTAGAAGAACCTTTAGATTTCGCCAATACATCGGTTACACCAGCACTTTCAAGAACTGCACGCATAGCACCACCGGCAATAACACCAGTACCATGAGCAGCAGGTTTCAAGAAAACACGGCCACCACCAAACTTACCAAGTTGATCGTGAGGAACAGTTCCGTTAATAACTGGAACTTTGATTAAGTTCTTCTTAGCGTCTTCGATACCTTTATTGATAGCATCGATAACCTCATTTGATTTACCTAATCCATGTCCTACAGTACCATGACCGTCACCAACAACAACCAAAGCTGTAAAACTAAAAGTTCTACCACCTTTTGTTACTTTAGCAACACGGTTAATATTAACTACTTTTTCTGTTAAGGTTAATTCACCTGGACGCACTCTAACTATGTTTTTATTTGACATTGTTCTTAAAATTAAAATTGTAAACCTCCCTCACGGGCACCATCTGCCAAACTCTTAACACGTCCATGGTATAAATAACCACCACGATCAAAAACTACTGCATCGATACCTGCACCTTTAGCCAATTCGGCGATTTTCTTTCCTACCAAAGCAGCTTTAACTACTTTGTTATCTTTTACTTCAATGATACCAGCTTCGCGAGAAGATGCAGCGGCAAGGGTAATACCTTTGCTATCATCAATCAATTGAGCGTAGATATCTTTATTACTTCTGTAAACACTCAAACGTGGGCGGGTTGCAGTACCTGAAACTACGCCACGAATACGTTTACGAATTTTATCTCTTCTTTGATTTTTACTTTTTGCCATAATAACTCCTTCTTACTTAGATGCAGATTTACCTGCTTTTTTACGTAAAACTTCTCCAGCAAAACGAATACCTTTTCCTTTGTATGGTTCAGGTTTACGGAATGAACGGATTTTAGCTGCAACTTGACCTAACAATTGTTTGTCGGCACAAGTCATTGTGATAGATGGATTTTTACCTTTTACAGTTTCAGTAACCACAGTGATTTCTGAAGGAATTTGTAACAAGATTTTGTGAGAATAACCCAAAACAAACTCTACCAAGTTACCTTGGTTCGAAACTTTGTAACCTACACCCACAAGTTCTTGAGTTACAGTATGGCCTGAACCTACACCGATTACCATGTTATTGAGTAATGAACGGTATAAGCCATGAAGGCTTTTATGCTGTTTGCTCTCGCTTGGGCGATTTACAGTCATCAAGCCATTTTCAACAACAACTGTGAAGTCTTGATCGATAGCTTGAGAAAGTTCTCCTTTAGGCCCCTTAACAGTAACGTATCCTACGCCAACTGTCACATTCACATTCGATGGAACATGAATGGGAGCTTTTCCTACGCGTGACATATTTTCTTTTTAATATTTTTTTAAATTGTTAATTAAGAAACAAAACAAAGAATTTCACCACCTACACCTAAAGTACGTGCTTCTTTATCGGTCATAACACCTTTAGAAGTAGTAAGGATAGCAACACCCAAACCATTTAATACTCTTGGAATTTCAGTAGCACCTGAATATTTTCTCAAACCAGGAGTAGAAACTCTCTTCAAAGAAGAGATTGCACTCAAACGTGTTTGATTGTTATATTTCAAAGCGATTTTGATTACGCCTTGCTTGTTTTCTGTGTCCTCAAATTTGTATTTAAGGATATAGCCTTTTTCATAAAGAACGCGAGTAATTTCTTTTTTAAGATTACTTGCAGGAATCTCTACAATACGATGTTGCGCTTTGATCGCATTGCGCAAACGTGTTAGATAATCTGATATTGGATCAGTCATTTTGTTTTTCTATTACCAACTTGATTTAGTTACACCTGGAATTTTACCATCACTAGCGAGTTGACGGAATTGATTTCTACAAATTCCGAAAACGCGTATATATCCTCTGGGTTTACCAGTAATTTTGCAACGATTTCTCAATCTTACAGGAGAAGCATTGCGAGGAATTTTTTGCAATTCATCGTAATTACCTTCCGCTTTTAATTTTTCGCGTTTTTCAGCGTAGCGAGCAACCATTGCTTCACGTTTACGCTGTCTGGCTTTCATGCTTTCTTTTGCCATGTCTTATTTTTGTTTAAAAGGGAAACCCATTAATTTTAATAATTCTAAACTCTCTTCATCGTTTGTAGCAGTTGTTACTACGGTGATATCCATACCAGTAATTTTATTTACTTTATCGATATCGATTTCAGGGAAGATAATTTGCTCTGTGATACCCATTGTCCAGTTACCTCTACCATCAAATCCTTTAACTTCCAAACCTTGGAAATCACGAACACGCGGCAAAGATACTGCAATCAAACGATCTAAGAACTCATACATTCTCTCTTTGCGCAAAGTAACTTTACAACCGATTGGCATATTTTCTCTAAGTTTAAAGTTAGAGATAGCCTTTTTAGAATAAGTTGCTTGAGCTTTTTGACCAGTGATTTTTGTCATCTCATCAATAGCAGCATCAACCAATTTCTTATCATTTACAGCAGCACCCACACCTTGGTTCAAAACAACTTTAGTAATACTTGGTATTTGCATTACATTTTTGTAGTTGAATTTAGCCATCATAGCAGGTACAACTTCATTGGTATATTTGTCTCTTAATCTTGGAACGTAACTCATAATCTAATTTATTTAATAAAGTCTCCTGTTTTCTTTGCGTAACGTTGAAGTTTTTTATTCTCATTCAACTTACGACCAATACGTGTAGGTTTTCCACCAACAGTAACCATCAAGTTAGAGATATGAATAGGAGCTTCAATTTTGTCAATTTTACCACTTGTATTTTGAGCTGTAGGTTTACGGTGTTTAGAAACGATGTTCAAACCTTCAACTATAGCTCTACTTTTTTCAGGGAATACTGTTAAAACCTTACCAGTTTTTCCTTTATCATCACCAGCTAATACCAAAACTGTATCGCCTTTTTTGATGTGTAATTTAAATTCGCTTTTTCCCATGATTATAATACTTCTGGTGCCAACGACACGATTTTCATGAATTGTTTATCGCGCAATTCTCTTGCCACTGGACCAAAGATGCGCGTTCCTCTTGGTTCATCGTTATTGTTTAACAATACACAGCTATTCTCATCGAAACGAATGTAAGAACCGTCTGGTCTGCGAACTTCTTTTTTCACACGAACAACAACCGCTTTAGATACTGCTCCTTTTTTTACGTTTCCACCTGGCATCGCATGTTTTACGCTCACAACGATTTTATCGCCAACGCTTGCGTAACGTCTACCGGTTCCACCTAAAACTCTGATGCAAAGAACTTCTTTTGCACCGCTGTTATCAGCTACTTTTAATCTTGACTCTTGTTGTACCATGTTATTTCGCTTTTTCTACGATTTCTACTAATCTCCAACGTTTGTTTTTACTCAAAGGACGAGTCTCCATGATGCGAACGATATCGTTCTCACCACATTGGTTTGTCTCATCATGAGCAGCAAACTTTTTGGTTTTCTTAAAATATTTACCATATTTCGGGTGTTTCACACTACGAACTACGGCAACCACAATGGTTTTGTCCATTTTAGCACTAGTTACTGTGCCTATGATTTCTTTTCTGGAGTTTCTAATTGTTTCCATTAGTTTTCTTCACTCGTTGTTTTAAGGTATGCCTGATATTCAGCTTCGTTTCTACGAGAGTTCAACTCAGTTAACATACGTGCTATGTTCTTTCTAGTTTCCTTCAATTTATGAGGATGATCAATTTGAGATACAGCATTTTGAAACTTCATTTTTTGCAGAAGTTTACGCTCTTCTCTGTAACGTTCTACCAACTCTTTGTTTGGTAATGATTTAATTTCTTCGAATTTCATAATTAAGCCTCCTCGTGATAATCAGGACGTACAACAAACTTACAAGACACAGGTAACTTTTGTGCTGCAAGACGAATACCCTCTTTTGCAATTTCCATTGGTACACCACCAACCTCAAACATAATTGTTCCTGGTTTTACAATGGCAACCCAATATTCAGGAGCTCCTTTACCTTTACCCATACGAACCTCTGCAGGCTTCTTTGTAACGGGTTTGTCAGGGAAAATTCTGATCCACACTTGACCTTCACGCTTTAAATAACGTGTCAATGCAATCCTGGCTGCTTCAATTTGTCTTGAAGTAATCCAGTGAGGCTCAAGCGATTTTAAACCAAAGCTTCCGAATACTACGCGATGACCTCTTGTAGCCATACCGTGTACACGGCCTTTTTGTTGTTTTCTAAATTTCGTTCTTTTTGGACTCAGCATTTTTCTACTCCTTATGCATTATTACGACGACGATCACGACGGTCACGACCACCACGGTCTCTTCTATCGTTACCTCTATTATTATTTGAACCTTTTCTTTCAGTTTCTGTTTGAGGGCTCAAATCTACTTTACCATAGATTTCACCTCTACATAACCAAACTTTTACACCAATTTTACCATATACAGTTTGCGCTTCAACCAAAGCATAATCAATGTTTGAACGCAATGTATGTAATGGAGTTCTTCCTTCTTTGTACATCTCAGAACGAGCAATCTCACCACCGTTCAAACGACCACTGATACGAACCTTGATTCCATCAGCACCCATTTTCATAGTTCCTTGAATTGCATTTTTGATAGCACGTTTGTAAGAAAAACGATTTTCAATTTGTTGCGCGATGTTTTCACCAACCAATCTTGCATCTAATTCTGGACGTTTGATTTCGTTGATGTTAATTTGAACATCTTTGCCTGTGATTTTTTTAATTTCTTCACGAATAGCATCAACTTCTTGACCACCTTTACCAATTACGATACCAGGTCTAGATGTATTGATAGTTAAAGTGATACGCTTTAAGGTACGCTCGATAATTACTTTAGAGATACCTCCTTTTGGTATACGAACAGAGAGATATTTACGAATCTTCTCATCTTCTACCAATTTATCGCCGTAGTCTTTACCTCCGTACCAGTTAGAATCCCAACCACGGATAATACCAAGACGAAGTCCTATAGGGTTTACTTTTTGTCCCATGTTTATGCTTCCGTTTCGTTATTAATATTCTTTAAACTATCAATAATCACTGTTACATGATTTGATCTTTTTCTAATTCTGTATCCTCTACCTTGAGGAGCAGTTCTCAAACGCTTCATTGATACACCACCGTCAACCATGATTGTTTTCACAAACAACTCACCATCTTCGATACGGTCGTCTGGGTTAATTACTCCCCAGTTTGCAATTCCGCTTTTAATCAATTTGCTCAAATAGATAGCATACGTAGGTTTTTGGTTGAACTGAAGGATATTCAACGCTTTTTCAACGCGTTGTCCTCTAACCAAATCCGCCACCATTCTCATTTTGCGTGGTGACAACGGACAGTTTCTTAAAATTGCTTTAGCTTCCATTTTATTCTTATTTTCCGTGTCCTTTGTATGTTCTAGTTGGAGCAAATTCACCTAACTTATGACCTACCATGTTCTCAGTTACATAAACAGGAATAAATTTATTTCCGTTGTGAACTGCAAATGTATGCCCAACAAAATCAGGGATAATTAAACTTCTACGTGACCAAGTTTTGATCACAGTTTTTTTCTTTGATTCGTTCAAGACGTCAACTTTGTGCATCAATTTGATGTCTACAAAGGGTCCTTTTTTTATGGATCTTGCCATTTCGCTTATTCTCTATTTTTTACTTATTGCGTATAGACTTTCTTCTTTCGATAATCATCTTCGAACTACCTTTCTTAGGAGCACGAGTCTTCTGACCTTGTGAGTAGATCAAGTTACGAGATCTAGGTTGACCTCCTTTACTACGACCTTCACCACCACCCATTGGGTGATCCACAGGGTTCATCACCGAACTTCTTGTTCTAGGACGAATTCCTAACCATCTTGAACGTCCTGCTTTACCTTTTACCTCTTGGCTATGTTCACTGTTCGATACAGAACCAATTGTTGCTAAACAAGCTGATAAAATCAAACGGCTCTCACCTGAAGGTAATTTAACTGCTACATATTTGCCTTCACGAGCCATTAACTGAGCGTAAGAACCTGCACTTCTGCAAATTTTTGCGCCTTGACCTGGAGACATTTCTATGTTATGAATCAAAGTTCCCAATGGAATTTCAGACAACAACAAAGCATTTCCAACTTCCGGTGATACACCTGGACCTTGTTCTACTTTTTGTCCTACTTTGATACCATTTGGAGCTATGATATATCTTTTTTCACCATCAGCGAATTCAATCAATGAAATGAATGCGCTTCTATTTGGATCATATTCTACTGTTTTAACCTCACCAACTACTCCAAAATTATTTCTTTTGAAATCGATGATACGGTATCTACGTTTGTGACCTCCACCAATAAAACGCATTGTCATACGTCCTTGGTTGTTACGTCCACCAGTTCTTTTAATTGGAACCAATAACGATTTTTCAGGTTTATCTGTAGTAATCTCCTCAAAGGTATTCGCTACGCGAAATCTTTGTCCTGGAGTGGTTGGTTTAAGACGACGTACTGCCATGATTAGATGTTTTCGTAAAAGTCAATGTTAAATCCTTCTTTCAATGTAATAATAGCCTTCTTATACTTGTTAGTATAACCCGAGATTTGGCCCGTACGACGATTTTTACGTACTTTTCCCCGTTGGATCATGGTGTTAACTGATTCAACTTCAACTCCATAGAAATCTTCAATAGCCTTTTTGATTTCATCTTTTGTAGACTTTGGATCTACAACGAAACCATATTGACCACGCTTATCCATGAGAGAAGTCATCTTCTCAGTTATCAATGGTTTTTTCAGTATCATTTTTTATTAGTCTCCTCTATTTTAGAAATAGAACTTTCTGTTAAAATTAAGCTAGAAGCTTTCAATACTTCATAAGTATTTAAGTCAGCAGCACGCATTACTGTGTTACCTTGAATGTTTCTACCTGACAAATAGATATTTTTATCTGTGTCTGGAGTAACGAATAAAGATCTACCAGTAACATTTAAAGCCTTCAACATACCTACAAACTCAGAAGTTTTAGGTGTCATCATTGTGAAATCTTCAATCACAAAAATTTGGTTGTCTTTTGCTTTGTAAGACAAAGCTGAAATACGAGCCAAACGCTTTAATTTTTTATTCAATTTAAATGAATAATCTCTTGGGCGAGGACCATGAATTCTAGCACCACCAACATAAATACCACTCTTCAAAGAACCGTGACGCGCTCCACCTGTACCCTTTTGACGGAATACTTTACGTGTAGAACGTGAAATTTCTGTTCTATCTTTTGTTTTGTGTGTACCTTGACGTTGGTTAGCCATGAACTGTTTAACATCCAAATAGATCGCATGATCATTAGGCTCTACACCAAAAATATCAGTAGATAATGTAACTGTACGACCAGTTTCAGAACCTTGCTTATTTAAAACTTTAACTATCATGCTCTTATTTTTCAATTATTACAGTTGAACCATTATGACCAGGAATTGAACCTTTAATAACCAAAAGATTTCTTTCCGCATCAATTTTCAAAATAGACAAGTTTGTAGCTTTTACTCTATCGCCACCTGTTCTACCAGCCATACGCATTCCTTTGAATACACGACCAGGGAATGAACAAGCACCAATTGAACCTGGAGCTCTCAAACGATTGTGTTGACCATGAGTTGATTCACCAACTCCGGCGAAACCGTGACGTTTAACAACACCTTGGAAACCTTTACCTTTAGAAGTACCAATTACGTCAACATAATCTCCAACTTCAAAGATAGAAACGTCTACCAAAGCACCAATTTGAACATCAGTGTCTGCGTCTCTGAATTCTACTACTTCAGCTTTCGCAGAAGTTTTAGCTTTTTCAAAGTGACCAATTTGAGCTGCATTAGAATGCTTCTCTTTTTTATCTCCATAAGCCAATTGAACCGCATTGTAACCATCATTAGTAAGTGTTTTTACTTGTGATACTACACATGGACCAGCTTGGATTACTGTACATGCAACGCGTTTTCCATCTTCGTTGAAAACGCTTGTCATTCCTAATTTTTTACCAATTAAACCGTTCATCTTAATTACAATTTAATTTCAACTTCAACTCCGCTTGGCAATTCAATTTTCATTAATGCATCAACTGTTTTAGTTGAACCATTGAAAATATCAATCAAACGCTGATAAGTACAATATTGGAACTGTTCCCTTGCTTTTTTGTTCACGTGTGGTGAACGCAAAACAGTGAAAATTTTCTTACGGGTTGGTAGAGGCACCGGTCCACTTACTACGACTCCTGTGGTGCGTACCGCTTTCACTATCTTCTCTGCAGATTTATCTAACAGATTATGATCGAAAGACTTTAATTTGATTCTTATCTTTTGGCTTACCATTATTTTATCAATTAAGCTTGCGCTTTAACTTTCTTTAATACTTCTTCAGCAATACCTTTTGGAGTTTCATCATAGTGACTAAATTCCATGGTACTGTTCGCACGACCTGATGTAATTGTACGCAATGTAGTTACGTAACCAAACATTTCGCTCAATGGAACTTTTGCTTTAACTACTTGAGCACCTGCACGCTCATCGATACCTTCCATTTGGCCACGACGACGGTTCAAGTCACCCATTACATCTCCGGTGTTCTCAGCTGGAGTTACAACTTCCAACTTCATGATTGGTTCGAGTAATACAGGTCCGCAATTTCTTGATGCTTCTCTAAAACCAGTTTTAGCAGCAATTTCAAACGACAATGAATCTGAGTCAACTGCGTGGAAAGATCCATCAAACAATCTTACTTTAATTCTATCGATTGGATAACCAGCCAAACAACCATTCACCATTGCAGCTTTGAAACCTTTTTCTACTGCAGGGATAAATTCTCTTGGAATTGAACCACCTACGATATCGTTAACAAATTGCAAACCTTCACCTACAAATGACTCATCAGCTGGGCCAAGTTCAAACTGAATATCGGCAAATTTACCACGACCTCCAGTTTGTTTTTTGTAAGTTTCACGGTGAGTATATGTTTTGGTCAAGGCCTCTTTGTATGCTACTTGAGGTGCACCTTGATTACATTCAACTTTAAATTCACGCTTCAAACGGTCAACAATGATATCTAAGTGTAACTCACCCATACCAGAGATAACTGTTTGTCCTGTTTCTTGATCTGTATGAACTTTGAATGTTGGATCCTCTTCAGCCAATTTAGCCAAAGCCATACCCAATTTGTCCATATCTGCTTGAGTTTTAGGTTCAACCGCCAATCCAATAACTGGGTCAGGGAATACCATCGATTCAAGAACGATTGGAGCATTTTCAACTACCAAAGTATCACCAGTTCTAATATCTTTAAATCCTACAGCAGCACCAATGTCACCAGCACCTAAGAATTCGATTGGGTTTTGTTTGTTGGCATGCATTTGGAAAATACGAGAGATACGCTCTTTGTTACCAGTTCTCATATTTAACACATAAGAACCTGCATCCAATTTACCAGAATAAGCTCTCAAGAAACACAAACGACCAACATAAGGGTCAGTTGCAATTTTGAATGCAAGAGCACAGAAAGGCTCGTTATAGTCTGGTTTACGTACTTCTTCTTTTTCGGTTTTAGGATTGATACCTTTAGCACCACCTTTATCGATAGGGCTAGGCAACAATTCCATTACCATATCCAACATGGTTTGAACACCTTTGTTTTTGAAAGATGAACCACACATCATTGGAACGATTTTCATATCGATAACTGCTGGACGAAGCGCTGCCAAGATTTCAGCTTCGGTGATAGACGCTGGATCTTCGAAGAATTTCTCCATCAATTTATCGTCATATTCCGATACAGCTTCAAGCAATTGCTCTCTCCAATAAGTTGCTTCTTCCATCATATCTGCTGGAATATCAACAACTTCATAAGTCATTCCTTGATCATGCTCATTCCAAATCATACCACGGAAGTTGATCAAATCAACTACACCTTTAAATTGGTCTTCTGCACCAATTGGTAATTGCAAAGGAACTGCATGAGAACCCAACATGGTTTTAACTTGCTTAACAACGTTAAGGAAGTCTGCACCAGAACGGTCCATTTTATTTACGAAACCAATACGAGCAACGTTATAGTTGTTCGCAAGGCGCCAGTTTGTTTCAGATTGAGGCTCAACACCATCAACTGAACTAAACAAAAATACCAAACCATCCAATACACGCAATGAACGATTTACCTCAACGGTAAAGTCAACGTGACCTGGAGTATCGATGATGTTGATATGATAATTTTTATCTCTGTATTTCCAGAATACTGTAGTAGCAGCAGATGTGATTGTGATACCTCTTTCTTGTTCTTGAGCCATCCAGTCCATTGTAGCTGCACCATCATGTACCTCACCAATTTTGTGATTCACACCAGCATAATACAAAATACGTTCTGTGGTAGTTGTTTTACCAGCGTCAATATGCGCTGCAATACCAATGTTTCTCGTTAGATTTAAATCGCGTGCCATTTCTTAACTTCTATACTATTACGCTCTGAAATGTGAGAATGCTTTGTTCGCTTCAGCCATTTTGTGGGTATCTTCTTTCTTTTTAACAGAAGCACCTTCACCTTTTGCTGCAGCTACGATTTCACCTGCCAATTTCTCAGCCATTGACTTTTCGTTTCTTTTTCTTGCATAACCAATCATCCACTTCATTCCCATAGCAATTTTTCTTCTTTGTGGAACTTCTGTTGGAATTTGGAATGTAGAACCACCCACACGACGGGCTTTAACTTCTACTGCAGGCATAACGTTGTTTAACGCCTTTTTCCAAGATTCAATTCCTGGCTCTTCAGTAAGTTTTTTCTCTACAATATCAATTGCATCATAAAAAATGTTCAATGCAACAGATTTTTTTCCATCGTACATCATGCCGTTTACAAAACGGGTAACCAAAATTTCGTTAAATTTTGGATCTGGTAACAATATGCGTTTTTTAGCGCGCGACTTTCTCATGTCCTTTAATCAATTATTTTTTCTTAGGCTTTTTGGTTCCGTACTTACTACGACGTTGATTTCTTCCCTCAACTCCCGCTGTATCTAATGCTCCTCTAACAATGTGATAACGCACACCCGGTAAATCTTTTACCCTGCCGCCACGTACCAATACGATACTGTGTTCTTGCAAGTTATGTCCTTCACCTGGAATGTAGGCATTCACCTCTTTTCCATTTGTTAAACGAACACGTGCAACCTTACGCAAAGCCGAATTCGGCTTCTTAGGTGTTGTTGTATATACACGAGTACAAACTCCTCTACGCTGTGGACAAGAATCTAATGCAGGAGACTTACTCTTAACCGTAATCTCCGTACGACCCTTTCTAATTAACTGTTGAATAGTAGGCATATTTTTTCCCAAAAAGGACGGCAAAATTAAGAGTTTTATTTGGTAAAATCAACACCTTGCGAAAAAAAATGCAAAAAAAATTAAATCCCACCCTTATCCCCGATTTTACACAGCATTTCAAACATACTTTTATTTACCCTTTTCTCCGTTTTCTTTGGGTTACACACATTTATGTCGATTTTTTTTATACTGTCGTAAAAATTCAACGCTCCCTTATGCAACCTTGTCACTTTTTTTTACGTCTTTTGCCTATATCCTACATTTCACTTATTATATTTAAGCGTTTACACACTCAAAAGATGATTATGCACACAACTCAGCACAAATTGTATTATAGTTCCTTAAATCGCATTGCTCGCGCCTTCACGCTGACCATTTTGGGCTTGCTGTTGACTTTGCCCACTTTCGCACAGAAAAATAAAAGCACGCAGTCAACGTCCCCACAAAATAATGAAAATAAAAAAAATGGACCCATTCCGTTTTTCGACAAGAAATCTTATGATTATGGAGATTTAGACGAGGACATGAAATATGCCACACATAAATTTGAATTTACAAATATTGGTGACCAAAACCTATTTATTAATAATGTAGTGTCGTCTTGCGGTTGTACAACACCTAATTGGACGAGGGACTCTATTCCTCCTGGCGGCAAAGGATTTATTGAAACCAAATATGAAACAATTAACCGTTTAGGGAAATTTAAGAAAACAGTAACCGTTTACACGAATTCTCAAACTGCTTCAATCATATATTTGGATATTGAGGGAAATGTGATTAAACCTCAAACAACCATTATAGGTGCGCCATTGCCACAAACCGTAGGAGGATTATTTTTCGATAAAGGAAGTGTTGTTTTTGAACCTTTGTACGACAATCGCGCCGACACTCAATACATCAAACTTCATAACACTACTTTATATACCACAAATTTTACCCCATTGAATCCAGATGATTATCCAAAATACGTTCAAATATTAAACTTTCCATCAGCGCTTGAACCCAATGAATTTGCAAAAATCAAAGTGATCATAGACGGGACTAAAGCCCCGGGTTATGGATTTGGAGCATTTCAAATTCCGGTACTGTCAGACAATGTTGTAACTCCGGCAATGGGTTTAAACATTACGTATTCTAGAAAACAATACTTCCCAAAATATACAGCCAAACAATTGGCTCAACAACCAAAATTGAGCATCAAAAATCCAATGCATGATTTCGGCTCTCAAATTTCAGGCGACTATTTATATTGCGATTATGAATTTACCAATACCGGTAAAAAAGAATTGGAAATCAAACAAGTTTCGGCAGATTGTCCTTGTTTCCGCTTAAAATTCCCTAAAATGAAAATTGCTCCTGGAGAAACAATTGTGGTGCAAGGTATTTTTGACACAGTCACAAAAAATGGCGCTAAAACAATTGGATGTGAAATAGTTAGCAATGACCCATCAAGTCCGTCTAAATGGGTTTATGTGAAGGCACAATTTCAGCAAAAATTCAAAAGTTGCCCAACTTGTCATTAAATAGATTATGGGATTATGGGATTATAGGATTATAGGATTATAGGATTATAGGATTATGGGATTATAGGATTATGGGATTATGGGATTATGACCCGATAGCTGTCGGGATTATAGAAAACAAAAGGCTCCAAGTGGAGCCTTTTTTGTTGTTTAATTATTTTAAATTATTGCAAATTGTGATAAACGTTTTGTACATCATCATCGCCTTCTAAACGCTCAATTAAATCCAATACTTCTTTTGCTTGATCTTCATTTAAATCAACATAAGAACCTGGGATATATTGCAATTCAGCATTAGAAACTTCAATGTTCATGTCTTCGAGAGCTTTTTGCATCATACCAAAATCTGTGAATGAGGTATATACATAAATCACATCATCATCGATGGCCATATCTTCAATTCCAAAATCTATAAGTTCAAATTCAAACTCTTCAATATCACGTCCACCTAACTTAGATTTTTCAATTTTAAAAACACCTTTTCTAGAGAAAACAAAGTCTAAAGACCCAGTTTTGCCCATAGTTCCACCACCTTTATTGAAATGCATTCTGATATTTGCAACTGTTCTAGTTGTGTTATCAGTAGCTGTTTCAACCAAGATTGCTACAGCATGAGGACCATAACCTTCATAACGCACCTCTTCGTAATTGCCTTCAGATTTACTGGTAGCTCTTTTAATTGCCGCCTCAACCCTATCTTTTGGCATGTTTACACTTTTGGCATTTTGCATAGCCAAACGCAAACGAGGATTGTTATCAGGATTGTCTCCTGATATTTTTACAGCAATTGCAATTTCTTTACCAAGTTTGGTGAATTGTTTTGCCATTCTATCGAATCTGGCAAACATTTTGTGTTTTCTTTTCTCGAAAATACGTCCCATATAAGCTGCAAAAATACGAAAAATAAACGTTTAATTAAAACTTGTAAGAAAGCGTGCAATTTAAGCTTCTACCTCCGGCGGTTACTCCAGAAGCAAAATAGCGATATCTCAAATCCAATAGATTTTCAACCATCACTTGAATGGACGCACCTTTAGGGTGATTGTAGCCAAACCTCAAATTGTAAATTTGCCAAGCTGGATTTCCTGTTGGAGGATTTTTGTCGGCATTGTCTTCTCCACTGTTTGAATAATCGCGCGCTTCTTTTCTACCATTGAATAAACACTGCGCTTCAGCATACCATTTTGTTTCGTTCCAACGCAATGAAAATTGTCCGTATGTTGGAGGGATGTGATCCAAAGGCATTGCAATACTGTCTTTGCCAATTCTATAAACGCCTTGAGTGGTTGTGAATGAAACATTGCCCCACAAGTTTTTAAACAACCTTGCTTTCACATTGAAGTACGCTCCTGAGATTTCAGCCAATGCAACGTTGGTTACTTGATAAACAGGAGTATTCACGCCATCGTATATCAATGAATCTTGACCATTAAACGAACCTTTTTGATCCAACAACAAATTGGAAACAGAAGAATGAAAAACCCCGGTTTCAAATAAAAACCTATTGGGTAAAGTATACGCCAACCCTAAATCTGTTGTAATGCTCACCTCTGGTTGTAATTGATCATTTGGCACCAACAATTTTACACCTTTTTTAGAATCAAACACCTTGGTCATATCGTCTACATTTGGGTTTCTAAACGCTTGATTGATGGAACCTTTTATCATCAATTGATCAGAGACCATTTGTGTAACACCCAAATCAAAACTAGGTGCAACATTAGAAAACTGGATCGATGAATAAGGCAATTTCCAAGGATTAGATTTTGAAAAATTGGCAACCAAGTCGTAACCAGTTAATCGCAAACCACCCTGCACTACTGTCCCCGTTTTAGCAAAATTATAAATTGCTTGAGCGAAAACACTCCACGATTTTGTGGTAGCTCCAGAATCAGAATATCTTGCTTTGGTTACGGAAGTTACACCATCATTGATATTTTTCAATGTTCCTGTGCTCGTAATGTCATTGGTTACATATTCTAAACCTGAATTCAATGTCAAATTCCCAAAAACATCATGTCGATCAAAATTCAGTGTATTCATGGTTACCTTGTCCAATTGAGTTCGTTCATTCACAGCCGCATAATTTCTTGTAACCCTACCAACTTCAGTATTTTGTTGAGCCAAGGTTAATCTATTAGAATGATTATCCTTGCCAAATTTTAATTGATAAGAAAGGTAGTCTCTATTTTGTGGAGCATAATCCCAACGAGAATAGGTGAATTTTCCGTTGTTGTTTTCATTCATTCTGTCGTAACGCGGCACTAAATCAGTACCAGACTTTTGAAAATTCAAAGTATGCAAAAAATTACCTGTTTGAACAGTTAATTTTGCAAACAAATCAAGTTGTTTGTAGCCTGTACCTTTCTGTACCAATGGATCCTCATTGTTTAAAACCGTGTCACGATTGTTTAACCTAGTTGAATATTTGGGCATCAATCCAAAATTTGGATCAGCATTATAATAACTATTTTGTCCCATTTTCAAATCCCCAAAATTACTTGAAGTGGCATTTAATATTAACCCAACCTTCGGAAATTGAAATTGTACTCCTCCATTTAATACCAAACCTTGATTTGAACTCAAATAACGCACATTGGCATAAGGACTTATTTTCTTGGCACCAAGGGTTGCATCTTTTGTTTTAAAGTAAAGAACACCTCCCAAAGCGTCGGATCCAAACAATGTAGATCCTGATCCAAAATTCACTTCCATTTTATCTAAGATAAAAGGATCTATTGTGATAATATCCTGGAGGTGACCAGCTCTGTATGTTGCATTGTTCATGCGAACACCGTCTACCACCATCAACACCCTACTGGCTTCAAATCCACGCAAAACAGGACTACTACCTCCCATCTGACTTTTTTGTACAAATACTTTACCACTTTGAATAAGTGCATCGCCTAAGGTAGCGGGTTGTAATTCCAGTAATTTCTTGGAACTAATTACTTCAATTTGTCTTGGTGAATCTTTTCTTTTCTGTTCAAACCTTTGGGCCGAAACCAATACTTCATCGAAAGATTCTACCTCACTTGTATCTTTTGTTTGCGCCATCGAAGGCGTATACATCAAGGCACTCAGCCCCAATGCTATCATTGTTTTTTTTATCATAACTTAAGTTTTAAAGCAACATTTTTGGGATGTTGAACCCATAGAAATAAACTGCGCAAATGCGCAAAATCAATTCTGTTGATATTAACAGTGAACTTTTACTTAAGCGATAAATTTTGGAGGTTGCTTTGTTTGCGACAAATATCCGTCTTGAATCACTTCATTGAATTCCGGAAATTCATTATTCATTTGAACACACTTAAAACCAAATTCATTGATTTGCTGACAAATCAACTTCAATTTCAACCAAGAAGTTTTAGATTTTGAGGGATGATTTCCTGAGGACTTACAATTTTCAGCAAGTTGAATCTCCAATTGTTTTTCAAGCGTATCGTTAAACGCCGTTATGAAAAAACCCTGTTCCGTTTTTTTGATGGAAACTACGTCATATTTGTTGCCACCTAATTTGAATTCGTCACCTGGTTTTTGTCCCTCATAATCAGAATGCGACAAAAACACCGTTTCCATTTTCGATAAATCAATTTGACTGGTACGAAAAGCTTTTTTGAAGGCATGTCGCTGAATTTTTATCCCAATGATTTCAACCACCATTGCCGTTGGATAAACGGCGGCTAGGATCAAACAACAAATGGAAATCAGTGCACGCTTCATGAGTGTGGCGCAAATATATTGGAAAATAAAGGTGTGAAAACAAATGTGCCACGAAAATTGCAAAAAGATGTCAAACTATTTTTCGCAAAAATCGCAATTTTCTATGCCTCGAATAAACCAATTGGATTATTTTCTCGAATGAGTTGATTTTGCTTTGGCAACCAAAGACTTAAAATAGGTTGTAAGGTAGGGAGAAATTTCATTGAAACTCAACTCCAATTCTGGTGCCCCCACCACATAAGGGGTAATTTCATACGGGTTGTAATAAATAAACATTCCGCTTAAGCCCAGAGCAAAATTCTCTGCAATGGGAAATTCCTCTGGTTTAGTATCGGGGGCAAACAGAGCATCTAGGCCATAATTTTTCTTGAACTTTACATACAGTAATTTTCTAAAACTCTTTTCAAATTTCTTGTCTATTATTTGAAATAAATCTAACGTATTTCCAGAAAAAACATCGAAGGTTTTCACAACGGAATAATAATTGGGATGTACTCCACCTGCAAATTCATTGATACCAATGTTCAAAGAAATAAACTTATCAAATGTATCGAGTACAGAAATTTCTGTACTTAGCTCAATCATACCCGAAACGGCAGCCGTATCGGCAATTGAATTACAATAAGCTTGAGGTGTTTCATAAAAGTTCCCTTCCCCATAAGAAAGAGAGATTTCTTTCAGTTGACGTGAAATTTCAGTAATAACTGGTTTGTCATCCCCAAAAATTTGCAAATCTACAAAAGTGACACTTGAACAAACGGTGTCGGCCCACCATTCAATTTGTTTGTTCTTTTTTCTTTGGTTGGCATATTCACAATTTAAACGTTGATATGGCTTTTGCACAAATGATAATCCCTTATATGTGATAGATTGCAAAGATGAAAAATCATTCTCGATTAGTCCAGATTGGGCCGAAAGCAATGATGTAAATAATAAGGCCGGTGCCAAGAAAAAATGTTTCATAAAGAAAGATGATTCAAATTTCGTACAATTTTCATTCCGAAAATCACTGAGTGTCAATAAATCGACAAATTTTATTTTAACGGGTACAAGAATTTTAATGTAATTGATTTTGAGGGACAATTTCCCTGCAAAACTCCTGCGAAAGTTTTAGTACCTTTGCAAGTATGAACGCTGTTTATGTGATTGATATTGTAAGAACACCCGTAGGCAAATTCGGAGGAAGTTTAGCATCTGTAAGACCCGATGATTTGGCAGCTACAGTGATAAAGGCTTTGATTGAAAGAAACCCAACTATTGACTTAAATCAAATAGATGAAGTTATTTTGGGTGCTGCAAACCAAGCTGGTGAAGACAATAGAAACGTAGCCAGAATGGCGAGTTTATTGGCCGGAGTACCAGTTGAAGTACCGGGTTATACCGTAAACAGACTTTGTGCTTCTGGGTTACAGAGCATGATGAATGGTTTCATGGCCATTAAAAGTGGTGAAGCCCATTTAATTTTGGCTGGTGGTACAGAAAGTATGACGCGTGCACCATTTGTAATGGCAAAAGCTGAATCTGCGTTTTCAAGAACCCCAGAAATTTACGACACCACGATTGGTTGGAGATTTACCAACAAAACATTATCAAAGTTACATCACCCTTATTCTATGGGTGAAACGGCCGAAAATGTAGCCGAAAAATACAACATTACCAGAGATCGTCAAGATGAGTTTGCTTATCAATCTCAATTAAAATGGCAGCATGCTCAAGAGCATTTGTTGTTTGAAAATGAAATTGTTCCAGTGCAAATTCCAATAAAAAAAGGCGAATACAAATCTTTTAGCATCGATGAACATCCAAGATTGAGCACAGTTGATGTTTTGGCAGGCTTGAAACCAGCATTTAAGGAAAATGGTACAGTTACAGCGGGCAATTCATCAGGAATCAATGATGGAGCAGCCTGTTGCATTTTAGCCAGTGAAAGCATGGTTAAGAAATTCAACTTAAAGCCAATGGCCAGAATTGTGAGTGTGGGGGCAGCTGGTGTTGATCCATCAATCATGGGCATTGGACCAGTGCCAGCAACTCAGAAAGCCCTTCACAAAGCTGGCTTAAGCGTTAACGATATCGATGTTTTTGAATTAAATGAAGCTTTTGCTGCCCAAGTATTGGCAAGCGCAGACTTGTTAAATGTAGACATGGCTAAAGTTAATTTAAATGGAGGAAGTATTGCAATTGGACATCCTTTAGGAGCCTCTGGAACCAGAATTTCAGCAACATTGCTGCATCACATGGCAAAACATCCTAATAAAAAATTCGGTTTAGCCACTATGTGTATTGGGGTTGGACAAGGCTGTGCGATTGTGTTTGAAAATCTAGCATAGTTTATGCGCTATCGGTTGAAACTCGCTTACGATGGTACTCAATATCACGGTTGGCAAATTCAACCCAATGGCATTTCCGTGCAACAAGTCATTCAATCTAAACTTTCTCAGATATGCAACCAGCCTATCGAAATCATGGGATGTGGGCGCACCGACAAAGGGGTTCACGCCAGTGAGTTTTTTGCTCATTTTGATTTTGAGGGACAGTTACCCGATTCAATTGTTTATAAACTCAATGCCATGCTACCTTCTGATATCGTGATTTACAATTGTGAGTCTGTATCAGAGGAATTTCACGCACGATTTGATGCCACATTAAGAGAATACCACTATTATATAGATTTAAATCCAAATCCTTTTAACAAGGATTTTGCTTGGTATTATCCCACTGTATTGGATTTAGAACTCATAAATCAAGCGGCCGAAAAACTAAAAGGCACGCACGACTTTCGGGCTTTTTGCAAGGGGTTACCTCCTGCAGACAATTTCAGATGTACCATATTTGATGCCGCATGGATTGCAAAAAATAATCAAATTATTTTTCGCATTTCTGCAAATCGTTTTTTGAGAAACATGGTGCGTGCTGTAGTTGGCACCAGCATACTTGTAGGCACTGGCAAATTAACTTTAGAACAATTTGAAACCATTATTTCGAGTGGTACCAGAGCCGACGCCGGAAATTCTGTACCTGCCCACGGTTTGTTTTTAACGAAGGTGGTTTATCCTAATAATTAACGGTCAATTTTTCTCAAGAATTTGTCGACGGTTCTTTCAGTTGTTTGGATGAGATAATAATCCTTAGCTTTGATTTTCTCGACATTTGCTACCAAAATTTCAGTTAGCTTTGGATCAGAGGCATAGATAGAACACTTGGTTTTAGAGATGTTGAAAAACACATAATCGTCACCATAATTGAGGTAAACATACATATTCTCCCCTGCTCTCTTTGATTCCAGTAACATCACGGCTTTCATTTCTTTGTTCACTGGCTCCCCAGCAATACTTGCAACAATTACATTGTCGTTGCAATACATTCCACGCATTTTATTGTCCCATCTAAAGGTTGCATCTGATAAAATCAATTTGTATTTGGCTTCGCCCTTCCCCTCTAACTTGTTATTTTTTTCAATTCCAGATATTACATTTCTGTAAACTTTTTGATCAGTGATCATTTCACCAAGTGCATCTTTAAAGAAATCGGTATTCAAATCTGCGGTACCAGGTTCTTCTGGATCAGCAACTTTAGATAGAAGGTATTTTACAAATTCATCGGGCAATGGAAAATCAAGCATCATGGCCAAGTTGAAACTAAAAGAGCTGTCGCCGGGTTTCAAATCTGCATGACCTGCATTTTTAAATTTCACATGTTCAGATTCCAATCCAAAGTCCATTGGTCCCTCAGCATGAATGCTGTGATCTTTTTCATTGAACTGAATAAAGCTTCCTTTAGTACCACCATTTCTTAACTTGTCTTCTGAACCAATCATGAAACTTTCTTTGGCATGGTCATAGTACAATATACCTGTATCATTTGATACATCGTTATCGCTATATCGTCTTCTTGCCGAGAACATTAAGGGATAAACGTGAGATGAATCATTGGCAATATACAAACCAACAAATTGCTTGGTATTGAGTTTGTCTCTTGGATTTGAGAGTGGGATGACCACATCCTTAGGATCTACATAGTTTTTAAATTGCAACCAAGCAGAAGGCAATACATTAACAAACGTATGAAGGGGTTTCACATAACCCATAAATTTAATGAGTTGTTCATGGCTCTCAATTTGAGCAATACCTTTATATCCAATTTTTTTATCGAGGGTAAATCCTTTTTCCTCTTCAATTTTACCAATACCCTCAATGTGTTTGGCTTTATTCACGATTACACTATCGAGTAAAAATTCTTGGCGTTTGGCAAGTTTATCAACGTATTGATAATATCCCGAACCTCTGACCCTATTTCTGCCATGTACTTTAATTTTAAGTTTATAAATTTCATGGAATTTATCATCCCTATTTGCAATTAGCTTAGCACTATCAAGTACATCCATGTCTGCATTTTCACGAATGGTCACTTTGCCATCCTTCAAGAACAAACGAGAATCCGCTATGTCGATATAAGGAATTTGTTCTGCCTTTAACGTATATTCTTTTAAGTTGTAAACAGCTTTGGGAGATTCAAACTTCAAAGAGTCTTGGGTAACGTTGGTACTGAGAAATTCTGGTGTAATTCCACCCATACCCGCACCAACTCTAGCCTCAATGGTTTGTTTGTCCATGTCCCATTTATAATCACTCAGATTTGTTTGATAACGATTGAAAGGGAAATTGGTAATTTGACCACTTTCATTTGTTGCAAACTCACCTACTCTTTTCGAAAAATCCATAGTGCCATGAATGTTCTTTGAATTAAAGGCAATTTTGGTTGAATCTGCTGTAAAAATAGTGAGTTCACCCACTTCAGCTTTTGCCTTTTTAGGAGCAAATACCATTTCCTTACTTTTAAATGTGGCAAGATCCCATTTTAACAAACCATCACCTATAACTTTAGAAGGACTTTGGGTGATCATTCCCTCAAAATCATACCCAAAATTGAACATTTTGATTGGGGTTTTACCTTGAGTAATAGAATATTTATCTTCATAGGGAAGCCAGTTCAAACTTGCATTCACAGCATGAACTTCTGGATATTTTGCATTTTCAGCCAAATCATAGGATTTAATTTCACCTTTTGCTTGCTTAGGAAGCAGTAAAATTTTATCAAATTTTGTTACACTGGTTTCATAATTAATTTCCCCATTTTCTCCATAAAACCCCATTTCACTCAAATTCATTGTCATGTCGCCTTTTCCTTTTCCACGATACATTGGATAACCTCCCCCAGGGGTATGTTTTACAAAACCCAAAGAGTAATCTGGTTGGATATAGGCATAATGTCTAAAGTCAGGGAAAATTCCATCTGAATAAAACATCCCCTCAAATCTCAAACCTTGAATGGTAAAGTTGTCCAAACTATCGATGGTAAATGGATCTACCACAAATTTGAAAACATCCCCTTTATATTGTCCACCGTGAATGCTCGGTTTATCATAGAGAATGTCGCTACCTTTATTGGAGGTAAAAATAGGATACTCAGGGTAATTGATATTTCCCGATTTATTATTCGGTTTGTCAATGAACAATGTCCCTCCGATATTTCTTAAAACAGATTTAATTGGAATCAGTCTTTGTCCAGATTCATCTGGGAAAAACATTTGCATTGAATCGATATTGGCGAAATCAATTTGAAATCTTGAATAATTGAAGTTAAATCTTTGGCCATAAAAATCGAAACGACCAGCACGAACCATACCACCGAATCTTAAATTTCTATTATTAGTAAGTGTAACTTGCTGATCAAAAGGCTTTACACTCACATTTTGAGAGTCGGAGAAAAAACAACTTCTAACACCTTCAATATTGAGTTCTTGACTCAACAAATTGAGCGTAGCATTGGGTTTTGCCGCAATTACAGAGTTAATACGAATAACATCATAATCAACTGCTTTTTTGTGCATCAAGTTGTATTTGAACACTTTACGATTGATGGTAATCGAATCATTTTTAAAATTGTAATTCACAAATCCATCATCATGCAATGAAATAAACAAGTGCTTGGTATTGTTGGGCTCTAACTTCCAATAAGCACAATAATCATCGAGTGTAAACTTGGCACGAGATTTAAAATCGATTGACTTCCTAGCAGCTGCACGTCTGTCTGTTAGTTCTTTCAACTTTGCCTGAAGCATCACTTTGTCGTGATTTTTGTCGGCATACATCGCTTTGATTTCTTTTTCCAATCTGTCGGCACCCGGATCAGGAGCCATTCTGTTGTAATAGGCATTAAGTTGTTCCAACGGATTGTACTTTAATGGACCTTGCCATTTTTCGTAAATCATATTTCTAAAGAAATCATTGGATTCAAATTTCACGGCTTTGTCATCGTTCAGGTTATCGAAATCCACAAAAGGTTCGTCAATTTTCCATTTTACCTGGTCTACGTCGATACTCATGTTGTGATAATCATCTGAAAACGAACCACGCATTAGTCCATCTTCCCCTCGTGTTACAATCAAGCGATTTTCTTTAAATACAAATTTTACGGTTGTGGATGGATGGCTAATTGTTTTTCCACTATCCAAAAACATGGTAAATTCAATATTCGATGACGAAGCAACCCCATTCGCAATTCTGAAACCATTACTTTTAAGGGTCACACGCTTTTTCCCTTTGAAAAATATATCGATAAAAGATGGTTTGTTATCTACGGTTGAAGTATTGATTACACCGCCATTCATAGAAAATCCTCCCCTAAAAAAAGATTCAGAACCTACAATACCCCTAACCAATAAATTGTTTTTGAAGGAAGTAAACTTAGGATATCCTCCTGTTTTCACAGTATTGGAATCTAAGGAAAACATCAACTTATCGGAAAATTTCCCTAAAATAGGTTCTTTAAAATACTTTGGATAAAGGAGTGTAACTGTATCAATTTCATACTGTGCTTTATTAAAGTTAATGGTATATTTTTTGAACAGAATTTGAGTTTTATCTTCTGGGATGGCTCTAGAAAAATCAGTGCTTCCATATTGTCCTTCCCAAATACCTGTACCTGGATAATAAATCCCTTTGGTTTTATTGATAACAATTTTATCAGAGAGGGATTTACAAGTGAGGTTAATTTCACCAAATTCTAGTGCCACCTTCCCTTTGACTAACTTCAAGTCATAATTGCTGGTGTCTACAAACCAACGCTTATTTTCATTGACAAACAATGTTTTAGTTGCAAATAACTGCTCAGTAGTTTTGAGGAATTCCAGGTAATCTTCACTTGAATTGGACAATATATTCCTGGCCACTTGCTGCCATTGGGCGAGGGTTTTATCTGCCATTTTCTTTTCGAGAAATCGGGTAATTGCGCCATAAAATAATTTAAAATATGGCAGTACAGGCATTTGATTCGACAACATGTCGTTGGAAACCTGCATCATAAATTTCTGCTGCGCCGGATTAAATTTCCCATTGAGCCAGTTTTCTTTAAAGATGGCAAAATCTCGCAATGTTTCTTTATCATCAACTCCTTTGAACAATCCTTCCAATTCTTGCATAAAAATGGTAGGATCTGCATTAAAGCTGCGAATTTGCGAAAACACGGTATTCGCCGAAAACAAACAAAAAATCAGGATTAAATTTTTTAACCAACGCATAGAGGACTCAAAAGAGAAACGTAAAAATACTAAAAAGTATTGTAAGGAGGCGGAATTATTTAATTGCTTTGATAATATCAAAGAAATCTCTTGCTTTTAAAGCGGCACCACCAATTAAGCCACCATCAATATTTTCTCTTGAAAACAATTCAACAGCATTGTCTGGTTTAACGCTTCCACCATACAAAATGGAGGTATTTTCAGCAGTTTCATCGCCAAATTTCTCCTGAATCAATGATCGGATATATGCATGAATTTCTTCTGCTTGATCAGAACTGGCTGTTAACCCAGTACCAATTGCCCAAACTGGCTCATAAGCCACAACAATAGATTCCATTTCTTTAACTGTCAAATGGAACAATCCCTCAGAAATTTGAGTTTTAATTACATCAAAATACACATTTGATTCTCTTTCCTCTTTTGTTTCACCTACGCAAAACAAAACGGTAAGTCCTTGTTTGATGGCAGCACTGGCTTTTTTTGCCAACATTTGATTGGTTTCGTTGAAATATTGACGTCTCTCACTGTGACCAATGATAACGTGAGTAACACCAACGGATTTTAACATGGATGCAGAAACCTCTCCGGTAAATGCTCCATTGTCTTCGAAATGACAATTTTGAGCACCCAATTTCACGGTGCTTCCATCTAATAATTTAGAAGCAGAAGCCAAAACCAACGAAGTAGGGCAAATAATAATTTCTGCCTTGTTGGTATTTTCATCTCTTATGATTCCGCGAATTTCTGTGATTAATGCTTGACTGTCTGTCAAGTTCTTATTCATTTTCCAGTTACCTGCAACAATGTTCTTTCTCATTGCCACAAAAATAGTCAAAGTATTTTAATCCAACAATTTTGTAACCCAAGACATCGCCAATTCAAACTGTTGCTCTGGCGATAAAAATGAATTATCTAACTCGTTATAACTGTCGTTCATTGTGAGAGGGCTATCGTCTCTACTTGAATCAATACGGTCTCTATCTATCAGATTTTGTTGCACTTCGGCCAATTCTACGACTTTGCCTGCCGCAATCATTTCTTTGTATCTACGTTGAGCCCTCACTTCGGTACTGGCAGTCATGAAAATTTTTAATTCTGCATCTGGAAATACCACTGTGCCAATGTCCCTACCATCCATAACAACACCTTTATTTTGTCCAATGGTTTGTTGCATTTCAACTAATTTCTTTCTCACGGCAGACACTTTGGCCACCTCACTTACTTTTGAAGCAACCGATAAATCCCTGATTTCGGATTCCACGTTTTCACCGTTGAGGTAGATTTCAAAACGATCGTTATCGAGTGATTGTTTAAATTCCAATTGAATATCCTGTAAGCGAGATTCAATTTGAATTTCATCGGCAATGTTCACCTTGTTTCTGAGTAAAAACAAGGTTACGGCCCTGTACATTGCACCGCTATCGATAAAAATATAGGATAATTTTTTTGCCAATGCTTTTGCCAATGTTCCTTTTCCACAGCTACTATATCCATCTATGGCAATATTAATTTTACGACTCATATTATCTAAAAAATGTAGGGATTAAAGAAAGTGAAAACATGTTGGAGGTAAATCCGGGAAAGTACGATGCACTTCCATAGGTAATGTGATAATTCAGCGTTTTTATGCGAAAACCCCAACTAAATCCTGCACTGCCTTTTCTAGCTTCTGGGGCTAATTCAAATCTCCGTTGGTCATTATATCCCCCTAAAATGGAAAAATGTTTGCCCAAAATAAGTTCAACTCCCAAATTTACATGTCGGAATAATTTTTCCCCAAAATTTGCTTCTTGAGAGATGATTTCATTTCCGCTCAAATCAATCTGACCACTGGCAAGGTATTGATTGTACGTAATATCAAACTGTTGCAAACTGTGCAATGTCATGTGAAAACGTACCGGCATGTGTTGAGGTTTGTATGCTGCTCCAAGTTGTATGTTAAATGGAAGAGGTTCTCGTTCTGCATTGCGATAGGCAACATTCATAAAACCTGCATTTTTAAACACAAATCCCACTTGAAATAAGGTATCTTTTGAAGTGTAATGCATTCCCAAGTTTCCAAAAAAACCATTTGAAACATAGGGCTCTAACACAGAATAAACAAATCCTAAATGTGCCCCAACCATTAACCTTGGTTTTATTTCACGGGAATAACCAAGCGTAACTTTGGTTTCATTTGCAGAAACAGTACCCCAAGAATTTCCTCCTGCATCCATGGCTCTCATGGTGCCATAGTCTAAATATTGAGCATGAATGGAATAATTATTCATTCCTTTTGAAAAACCAAAACCTGCACCACCATTTGTAACACCGGTAATGAGTGTACCGTAAGAAATTCCGTAGTTTTTATGTAGGGAAGCATTCAATAATGCCGGATTATTCACGGTATATTGAATGTCAGAAACAGGTTGAGCAAGGAGATACCCTCCAAAAGCCATGGTTCTAGCATGCAGTGGAGATTCCAAAATTTGAAAGACGCCACTACCACCAATTTGTGATTTGACAGCAGTTATCAACATCATACTCAATACTAATGGAAGAAACTTTTTGCCCATAGTTGCAAAAATAGGGTTTATTCCGAACTTTGCATACATGATGAAAGGCCTAATTTTCGACCTAGAAAACATCCCTCATAACGATGGATTTGTGGTCACACAAGGCACTTTCGATGGAGTACACTTAGGACACCAACACGTTCTCAGACAAGTAGTTAACATCGCTAAAAAACATAACAAACCTAGTTTGTTAATTACATTTCACCCACACCCAAGATTGGTCATCAACCCGAATGACGAATCCATTAAAATGCTGTCTTCCATTCAAGAAAAAGCCAAAAATATTCTTGAAATGGGGATAGATTATGTATTGGTTTTGTCTTTTACGCATGAAATTTCGCAATATTCTCCTGAAAAATTTGTACAAGAAATTTTAGTGTCCAAATTGAATGTCAAATGTATGGTGGTTGGATACGATCACCGTTTCGGGAAAAACAGATCTGGTGGATTTACCGAATTGCAAGAATTTTCAAACAAATATCATTTTGAAGTAGAAGAAATTCCTGCTTCTGAGATTGATGAAATTGCGGTAAGTAGTACCCGAATCAGAAAAGCTATTTCAGGTGGCAATTTAAAGGAAGCCAACGAATTACTTGGAAAACCTTACAGCATTACTGGGGTAATTGTTGAGGGACAAAAACTTGGACGTCAATTGGGATATCCAACTGCAAATTTCAAAATTGATGAACCCCACAAATTAATCCCTCCCAACGGAGTTTATGCGGGGTATATATTTATTGACCAAAAACAATATAAAATCATGATGAACATTGGTGTTAGACCTACGGTAGATGGCACCATAAAAACCATAGAAGCACATATTTTAGATTTCAACAAAGACCTTTACGGACAAGAACATACCATATTTTTGGTACAATTTTTGCGGGAAGAAATACGATTTAATGGATTGGAAGCGCTCAAAATACAACTACAACAAGACGAACTTCACACTCGAAATATTCCGTTATTTTAGAATTGTTGCCTTCATTTTTGCGTTTTTCGCAACAAATGTATTTGGCCACAATCAGTTTACGGATACCAGTGAAGAAGACGTTTTCGATGAAGATATCGAAGCGGTTGAAGATGCCCCAAACCAATCGTTAGAATCACTTCAACTTCCTGGGTTTTATCCGGAGTTTGACTTTTATTACAACTGGGATACCAATGCACTAGACCCTTATAAATTCAATGTACGCAACTTCCACCATGAAATTCCTGTAACAATTCTACATTCTGAGTGCAATTATGTTGTGCCAATTGTTGGTAGGTTAAATTCAGGTTTCGGATGGCGCGGAGGAATACCGCATCAAGGCATTGACTTACAATTAAGAACTGGCGACACCGTTGCGGCCGCTTTTGATGGAGTGGTGAGAATGTCGCGCTGGTATTCTGGATACGGAAACTGCGTAATAGTTCGACATTATAATGGTTTTGAAACCCTTTACGGACATTTGTCACAGCGATATGTAAAACCTGGCCAATTGGTTAACGCCGGCGAAGTTTTGGGTTTAGGCGGAAGTACCGGACGAAGTACAGGACCACATCTACATTTCGAAACAAGGTTTTTGGGTAGACCAATCAATCCAATGCACATCATTGACTTCAAAGGCGACAGCTTGGTCACTGGAACATTGGTTATTTCAAAAAACACATTCAATTTACCATATTCTAAAAGCAAGTTTAAATTCAAAAAAGGCAAGAAAAAATGGAAAAAAGGTAGCAGTAGATACAAGAATAAAAAAATCAAACGCAGCAAAAAAGCTAAAAAATCTTCAGGTTACAAATCTAAGAAGTCAAAAAAAGCAAAAGCTAAAACAACCAAGAAAAAGTCTTCTCGCAGAAAACACACTTTTGCCTATCCCATACAAAAACACTGTATGATAGAATTTACAGTTTAAGATTTCGTTATATTTATTCAACGAAAACCAAAATTATTTGAGCGGTTCTCGGTATTTTTGTAAAATCGAACTGTGAGTATCATTGTAAATAACTTAACGAAGATTTATGGCAAACAACACGCCGTAAACCATATCTCCTTTGAAATTGGCACAGGAGAAATAGTTGGTTTTCTTGGCCCCAACGGTGCTGGAAAATCAACCACCATGAAAATGATTACCGGATATATCCCCCCAACAGAAGGTGGAGGAACGGTTTGTGGCATTGATTTCGTTGAAGAATCAATTGAAGTGCGCAAAATCATTGGCTATTTGCCTGAACACAATCCTTTGTACCTGGATATGTATGTAAAAGAATACCTTTCTTTTATGGCTGGTCTGGCGGGAATTAAAGGTAATCAGATAGAAAAATCTGTGCAAAACGCTTTGGATTTGACCAACTTACATCCCGAAAAACGCAAAAAAATAGGACAACTTTCAAAGGGATATCGTCAAAGAGTTGGGTTGGCACAAGCGCTTATTCACAATCCCAAAGTACTCATTTTAGATGAACCCACGAGTGGATTAGATCCAAATCAGGTGATAGAAATGAGAAATGTGATTACACAATTGGGTAAAGAAAAAACAGTTATGTTGTCTACGCACATCATGCAAGAGGTAGAAGCCATGTGCAGTAAAGTGATGATTATCAATCACGGAGAAATCATTGCCAACAATAACATTGAAATTTTGCAAAATAGTGGCAAAGACACATTGTCGGTTTTGGTTGAATTTGGATCCAAATGTTCAAAATCTGAATTGCTAAAAATTGAAGGGGTAACAGCCGCTGAGAATATAGAAGGGAATCGTTGGAGAATTACGGGTAATAGTAAACAAATCAGACAACAATTATCTCAATTTGCATTGTCAAATCAATTGGAAATTTTAGAATTAACTGCCGATAAAAACTCATTGGAAGATATATTTAGAAACTTAACAAGTCATGTGGGTCATATTTAAAAAAGAAATTAGAAGTTTCTTAGGATCATTTATCGCCTACATTGTAATGGGCGTATTTTTATTGTTAACTGGATTGTTTTTGTGGATGATTAAAGGCAACAATGTCTTTGATCTTGGAGTTGCAAGCCTTCAGGTAATGTTTGAGGTATCACCTTACATTTTGATTTTCTTGGTTTCAGCCATCACCATGCGCAGCATTAGTGAGGAAAAACGATTAGGAACACTTGAAATTCTAACCACTAAACCTATTCAAGACACTCAAATTATTGCAGGGAAATTCTTGGCAGCAGTTGCACTGATTGTGATTGCCATCATTCCTACCCTTTTTTATTACTATGCTATTTACCAATTGGCTTCTCCCGTTGGAAATATTGATACTGGCGCAACATTGGGCAGTTACATTGGTTTAATTTTACTTGCTGCTTGCTATGCCAGTGTAGGGATGTTCACTAGTTCACTCACCGACAATCAAATTGTTGCACTCATTAGCTCAATGCTGTTAAACTTCTTTTTGTTTGGGGTATTGGGCATGCTAGGTGACATCTCTTGGTTAAACGTAATTGGTAAGAGTTTGGAATGGTTTGGACTTGAATTCCATTATGATTCTATCAGTAGAGGGGTAATCGATACAAGAGATGTAATATATTTCATTGGATTCATCTTGGTATTTTTAGGTTTAACAAAAATTGTATTTGAAAGCAGAAAATGGTGATGAAAAAGACGAATAAAAAGATACAATCGTACATCAATTTTGGAGTACTACTGCTCATTATAGTGTTAGGAAATGCATTAAGTTCTGTGTATTATAAACGATTTGACTTAACCAATGAAAAGCGCTATACTTTGAGTCAAACCAGCATCAATCTTGCGAAATCCCTCAAGGAAAAATACTACTTCAAACTTTACCTCGATGGAGATATGTCGGCGAAATTCAAACAATTGAAATTAGAAATCCGAGACATTGCCTATGAATTTAGAGAAATATCTGGTAAAAAGTTAGAAATCGAAATTATTGATCCTTTCAAAGATGTCAAAGAAAAGGAAATGAATGAGATTTTGGACCTCTTTGCTCAAAAAGGCATAGAGCCGGTGAGGGACATGGAAAGCGAGAATCCAGATGAAACCAAAATCAAATATTTGTTGCCTGGTGCTGAATTGATGAAAGACAACCGTTCTGTACCGATCAACTTTTTCGAATACGATGTTGCCCAAACCCCTGAAGAAAACATTCAAAGGGCCATAGACAATATAGAATATGAAATTGCCAATGGATTGCGTCAAGTAATAGCAGATCAAAGAAAAAATATTGCGGTAATTGATGGCAACGGGGAAATGTTAGATGGCAGAGTTGAAGGTTTTGCCGCGGAACTTTCAAAGTATTACAATGTTTCAGCCATGAACTTAAACACAGCTGATCCTGAGGCCGGAAAACCTTTCATTCAAAGCATGGAAAAAGACCCTGCTAACGCTGCAACTATTTTGGTTAACAGCATGCAAAGAAGGTTAAATTTGAATGATCTAGTGATGGTCATCAAACCCATTAAAGATTATTCTCCAACAGAACTTTACCTACTAGATCAATATATTATGAATGGGGGAAAAGTTATTTGGTTGATCGATATGGTGAATATGGAAATTGATAGTTTCAGAAATTACAAAGAAGTGATGGCTGTTGACTATGGTTTGGAAAACATCACGGCTAGTTTATTTACATATGGTGTTGGGCTTGAAAACACATTGCTTGCTGATTTAAAATGCAATCAAATACCTATTCCTGCTGGCAAACGAATTGAACTTGTTGATTTTCCTTATTTCCCATTATTTGGGGCTAACGAAATGCCACATATCATCAACAAAAACATGGGAACTATTTGGTGTCAATTCCCAAGTACATTGAAAGCAAAAATCAGAACTGATGTAACCGCAATTCCTATTTTGAGTAGTACTCCTTACACAAAGGTAATCAACGTACCTGCCACTGTAGATTTGGAAAATGTGTACATGCAATCTAGAGATGCTAAATACCGAGAAAGCATGAATCAAGGTATTCAAACTGCGGGTATGTTGTTGGAAGGAAAATTCAAATCTCCGTTTGTATACCAGAAAAAATATTCAGAAATACCCTTCAAAGCCGAAGGAAATAGTAAAATGATAGTCATTGCCGACGGTGACATTATTAGAAATCCAGTTAGTAGCAGTGGCAAATTCTTCCCTACCGGTTATGATAAAATTTCACAATTCACTTTCGCCAATAAAAAGTTCCTGCTGAATTGCATTGATTATTTGATTGACAACAATGGATTGATTGAAATTAGGGCAAAAGAAAGGACTTTGCGCTTATTGGATCCTGAAAAATCCAAATCTCAAAAAGAGTATTTTCAATGGTTTTCCATGATTCTTCCAATTTTCAGTATAATTATTTTGGGGTTGGTAAACTATTTCGTTAGGAAAAAACGTTATATCTAAGCAATTTTTATGTACGAATTTATTGAGGGAACGGTTGAACAAATATCTCCAACCCATATAGTGATTAACAATCAAGGAGTTGGATATTTAGCCAGTATAAGTCTTTACACATTTGAGGCTGTTAAAGGGAGCAAACAAGCCAGAATATTCATTGAACAAACATTTCGTGTTGAGAATCAAAATCCTACGGGAATTGTATTGTATGGATTTTCTCATCCCGATGAACGCCAAATGTTTCGTTTACTTACTTCAGTAAGCGGAGTTGGAAACAACACTGCCTTAATCATGTTATCGAGCTTGGATGCAGAATCCATCACATCTACCATTTTGAATGGCAATGTTGGTTTGTTAAAAAGCATCAAAGGGATTGGTGAAAAAACGGCTCAGCGTATTGTTTTGGAATTGAGGGATAAACTAACCGGTGGCAAAAAATCTGGTTTGGGCACCATGTTAGACCCATCTAAAGTAGATGCCATCACAGAAGCACTAACTGCGCTCACTATTTTGGGATATCAAAAAGCAAGTGCTGAAAAAGCGTTAGTGAAGGTGAGTAAAGAACTTGGAGGCATGGCAACCGTTGAAGAATTAATCAAAAATTCACTGAAAATATTGTAAATTGCACGATTGTAACATAAAAACTGCCTATTAGCTAGAGCTTTACCAAAGAAAACCGATTTGTGATGATCAAAAAAATCTGTTACAGCAAATTTTTACAAAAAAATGTTTTGCAATTTTCGCAAAGAATTTTGCCATTATTTTTTGCACTTTTTGCAACAACTTCGGCGTGGGCTCAATCTGATACTAGCAGTATCAAATATAAAATATCAAAACCCAACGGAAACGATAAAAACAATACAACCAATTCAAACATAGATTTGGATGATCCGTTGAAAATTGAATGGAAATACAATCCCAAAACAAACCGCTATGAATCATTCAAGCAACTAGGATCTCTCACCTACCCTACAGGACAAAGCTTGAGCGTAACGGAGTATTTCCAAATGGTTTCAAAGGATAAAAATAGCGAATATTACCGAAAGAAAACCCAAAACACAGATTATAGCAACCCTACATCCAAAGGAGGAATTTCAAATTATATCAATGCAGAATTAAGCAATCCGGCAATTTCAAAGATTTTTGGAGCCGGTGGTGTTGATTTTCAGTTGAGTGGTTCTGCTATGATCAAACTAGGGGGTACCATCAATGAAATTAGAAATCCTAATTTTAGCAAACGCCAACAATTATATTTTGTGCCGGTTTTTGACCAGCAACTTCAGATTGCAGCAAATGGTAGTATTGGTGAGTTTGTAAAACTGGGCATTAATTACGACACCGAGGCACAATTCGATTTCGACAATCAAACCAATTTAGGTTGGAAAGGAAAACCTGATGGAATTCTGAAAGATGTTCAAGTGGGGAATGTGAGTTTAAACCTTCCAACACAGTTAATTAAACCTGTTCCCAATTTGTTTGGATTCGCCAATAGCCTTCAGCTAGGCAAAACAACCATTAAAACGGTATTTAGTCAAAACAAAGGACAAAGCACTGAAACTGTTTTAAAAGGTGGTGCTCAAATGAATGAGTTCAAAATAACCGCCGACAATTACGACCAAAACAAACATTTCTTCTTGTCGCAGTTTTTTAGAGACAATTATAACAAGGCATTAGAAAATATGCCAATTGTGGCAAGTGGCGTGGTAATTAACCGAGTAGAGGCTTGGATTACAAACAGAAATGCCAATGTAGAAACACCAAGGGATATCATGGTTTTCCAAGATTTAGGAGAAGCCAATCCATACAGAAGCAATCTTGGGGGAAGCCCAACAAAAGCTGCAGATAATGCTGCCAACACCCTATATTCTTCTATTCAAAATGATGATCAAGCAAGACGTTTAGGTACAGCAATCGATAGAGTCTATCAAATTTACCCGAATTTTGAGCAGTCGGTAGACTTTGACCTACTCAATTATGCGCGTCAATTACAATCAAATGAATTCACTGTAAATAGTCAATTAGGATTTATTTCATTGAACCAGCCATTAAACAATGATGAAATTTTAGCGGTTGCATTTGAATACACTTACAACGGTGTAACTTATCAGGTGGGTGAGTTTTCGAGAGACATCCCTCCGGGTGATCAAAAATTGCTTTATTTAAAAATGTTGAAGGGAAATACCATCAGAACCAGACTCCCTATGTGGCGTTTGATGATGAAAAATATTTATAGTTTGAATACATATTCCCTCACTTTAGAAGATTTCAAACTCAATGTAATTTATGCCGATGATACCAGTGGTGCCGATTATGGATATTTGCCAATTGGAACAGCAGATCTCCCCTATTTAAAAGGAGCTCAACCACTTATCAAGGTTTTTGGTTTAGATAAACTGAACCGACAACAAGAAGCAAAACCTGATGGCGTTTTTGATGCGATTGAAGGGCTTACGGTGCAAACTCAGTTTGCTCGAATCATATTTCCGGTAGTTGAACCATTCGGTGACTTCTTGCGAAGCAGGTTTGAAAACCGATCTGATTTGGCTGATTTTTATTGTTTTGATGCATTATATGACTCAACAAAGTTTTTAGCCGCCCAAGATGTGAAGCACAACAAGTTCTTCATACAGGGAAGTTATAAAAGCTCCAATGGCGCTGAGTTATTTTTAGGGACTACCAATTTACAAAGAGGTTCTGTAAGGGTTACCGCCAATGGCAGACCATTGCAAGAAGGAATGGATTATGAAGTGGATTACGCCATGGGTCGTGTGAGAATCATCAACCAAGGATTATTACAGGGAGGGGCTGAAATCAGGGCGAGTGCAGATGGACAAAGTTTCTTCAATATACAACAAAAGACGCTTTTAGGCGCCAGGGTTGAACATAAATATTCTAAAAACATGATGTTTGGTGGAACCATCTTGCACATGTATGAAAGACCACTCACCACAAAAACCAACTTTAATGAAGAACCATTATTAAACACAATTATTGGTGCTGATTTTGCTTATTCTTCTAAGTCGAGATTTATCACTAAATTGGTTGATAAACTTCCTTTTATAGAAACTAAAGAAATTTCTAACATCACAGCTTATGCTGAATTTGCTCAAGTATTTCCCCACAATTTCGCATCACAAGGTGATCAGCGCGGGGTATCAAATCTTGAGGATTTTGAAAATGCTGAGTTACCAAATGATTTCAAAGTTGTAAACAACTGGGTAGTGGCTTCTATCCCTCAAAAACAACCAGATTTATTTCCGGAAACCAAGTTGGGTGATAAAAAATCTTGGTTAAGTAAACACGCAAAATTGAGTTTCTATACCATTGATCAATTGTTTTACAGAGATGCTGATATGCCTACGAACATTCAAAATAGAATTGATGAAATTTTGAGTGATCCGTACATGCGTCAAATTGATCAACGTGAAGTATTTCCACAAAGAAATTTTCCTCAAGGTACACCAACTATATTACCTACTTTAGATCTGTCATTTAATCCGAGAGAAAGAGGTCTATACAATTTCAATTATGATCCATCTTTGATTGATGCAAATGGTAGATTGTTAAATCCTACCAACAGCTGGGCTGGAATTATGAGAAGGGTTGATCAAAATGATTTTGAAGCGGCGAATATTGACTATGTAGAAATTTGGATGATGGATCCATTGATTAAAAATCCAAATCTAAATGGTGAATTATTGCTGCATTTCGGAAACGTGAGTGAAGATATCTTACCAGATCGCAGAAAATCATTTGAAAATGGACTTCCTACGTCCTCATCCACAGTGAATTCAACAGATACTTCTGCTTTTGGTATCATTCCCACAAGTCCTCAAATTAATTTTGCCTTCGACAATAACCCAACAACCTTAAAAACCCAAGATTTAGGTTTAGATGGGCTTGCAGATGCGGAAGAAAAAGTATTTTACGACACGTCATTCTTGAAAAAAATTGAAGCCAATTTTGGAGCAGGGTCTCCTTATTATCAAGATGCAGTAAAGGATCCATCGAATGACAATTTCACGCATTATCTTGAAAATGACTACACTACAACAGATGCTGACATTGTAAAACGATATTCTCGTTTCCAAGGGATGGAAGGAAATTCAAATCCTGATAAATTCACTGGTCAATACGCGGATATGCCAAAATCTTCATCTCCTAATCCTGATTTTGAAGACATCAACCGTGATTTTACCATGAATCAGAGTGAGGATTATTACCAATACCGCATAAAAATTAGCGCTTCTGAATTACAAATGGGCAAGAACTACGTTGCCGACATTGTAAACAATACCGTAAAACTTAGAAATGGTTCTGACCAAGCCATAAAATGGTATCAGTTTAAAATTCCTATTCGTCAATTCGAAAAAGCGGTGGGCAATATCTCCGATTTCAAAAGTATAAGATTCATGAGAATGGTTCTTACTGGGTTTAATGATGAGGCGGTGTTGAGAATGGGTTATATCAATTTGGTTCGTGCAGATTGGAGAAGATATACCAATTCGTTAAAAAATCCAGGTGCAATTGTACCTACAGATCCAAACGATGGAACCAAATTTGTTGTTAGTACAGTAAATTTAGAAGAGAATGGCAAGAGAGCTCCAGTATCTTATGTTACACCTCCAGGGGTTGAAAGGGTTCAAAACATGGCCAGTTTGGGTACTGTTTTAGAAAATGAACAATCTTTATCATTACAAGTTTGTGATCTAAAGCCCGGCGATGCCAGAGGCGCTTTTAAAACTGCAAATTTTGATATCCGAAATTATAAACGTTTACAAATGTTCCTTCATGCTGAAGAAAGCGGTGGAAGCGCAATTGCCGATGGAGAAGTTTCTGCTTTCATTCGTTTCGGAACAGATTTAACAAACAACTATTACGAATACGAAATTCCGTTAGCCCTAACACGTGGATTTGTAAATGGCAATTCACCAAACAGCGATAAATTGGTATGGCCAGATCAAAACTTCATTGATTTAGAATTTCAAAAATTAATTGAACTCAAAATTGCCCGCCAAAATGCCAATTGGCCTATGACCGCTCCTTATATTGGGGGATACAACAACGGTAAAATTTCAGTGATGGGGCTACCAGATTTAAGCAACGTAAAGGTGATGATGATTGGTTTGAAAAACAAATCCAATCTCCCGGCTTGCTTTGAAATTTGGGCCAATGAACTCAGGGTAAAAGAAATAGCCAACAGTGGTGGATGGGCGGCTTTGGCAAATGTGCAAACTCAATTGGCTGACTTTGGACAATTAAACATGGCAGGCTCCATTAGAACCATAGGATTTGGAGATGTAGATAAAAAATTAAACGACAGAAGTTTAACGAATAATTTCAATTACGACATTGCCAGTAATTTGGAGCTTGGAAAATTCTTCCCAGCAAAAATGGGGGTAACAATTCCTATGTATATTGGTTGGTCTGAGAATTTCATCCGGCCTAAATTTAATCCACTAAATCCAGATGTAGAATTGGAACAATTTTTATCGAGCATCGCCAATACAGAAGCACGCGATAAAGCAAGATTAGCAGCAGAAGATTATAGCTCTTTATACAGTTTCAATATCAGCAACTTTAAAGTAGCAAGCGGTGGAAGTAAAAAGCCAAAACCTTGGGGTATCTCAAACTTCAATGCCAGTTATAGCTATCAAAACAATTACCGCCGTAACCAACAAATTGAGGAGCAATTTTATAAAACCACACAAATAACATTGGGCTATAACTATGCATTTACAACCAAGTTTATACGTCCTTTCTCAAAAATTTTCAAATCCAATTATCTTGCGTTAATTCGTGATTTCAATTTTAATTTGATTCCTAGTTCTTTCAGTTCGCAAATGCAATTAAACCGATTGTATAGCGAATCACAATCTAGAAACAACAACTCATTCAAGCAAGTTAATCCGAGATTCTACGATAAAAACTTCACGCTTACACGAAATTTCAATGCCACTTTGCCATTAACCAACTCAATAACAATTTCTTACATGGCAAATGTAGCAGCACGTATTCAAGAACCATATGGTAGAATTGATAGTAAGGAAAAACAAGATTCTATCTATCAAGAATTTGCAGGGTTTGGTAGAATTTCAAAATTTTATCAAACAACCAATGTTACCTATACCCTTCCTTTCAGCAAAATAGGATTCCTAAAATGGATATCCAGTTCTGCCGCTTATATTGGTAGTTATGAATGGAATCAAGCCCCTCCGGCATTCACTACCCTTGGGAATAGAATTCAAAATAGTCAAGACATTAACATCACAACACAATTCAATTTCACCCAGTTGTATACCATGATTCCTTGGTTAAAAGATTACAACAAGCCTAAATCAAAATCTAAAGGCAAAGGAAATGACAAGGGAAAATCCGCCCCAACTGAAGAAGGTCCGAAATTTGAAAGTGCCATAGAAAAAGGAAAAGACGACAAACCAAAAGTTAATCCCGTTATCATGGCGGTGGGTAATTTTATTACCATGTTTAAAAATGCCAGTTTGAATATTCAAAGAAAAGAGGGCACAGAATTACCTGGATTTGCATACCGTCCAGATTATTTCGGGCAAAATTTCAAACATTTGCAACCCGGTTTGGGGTTTGTTTTAGGGCTACAAAATCAAAATTTAAGATTCCAACTAGCAGAACAGGGTGCTCTAAAAAATGATATTCGACAAGCCAATTTCTTTAAGAATAATTTCACACAAAACATTTCAGGAAGTGTTACCATTGAGCCTATTAAGGACTTCAGAATTAGAATGGATTTTTCTAGATCAGAAACTCGCGGAACTCAATCAATTTTCAAATACGATGGTTTCCAATGGATGGATCAAGGGTTAACTGAAAATGGTACCTTTAGTATCACTGGTTGGTTCTATGGAAATCACTTTGTTCAAGATAGAAACGAAAATGAAAACCATCCAAACCAAAATTTTGATGATTTCATTAGCAACCGATATACAATTGCTTCGCGATTACAAACCGATAAATTGGGCTATTTCCAAATTGACCCAACAACCAAATTCCCTGTTGGATTCAGTAAAAACTCGCAAGATGTATTGATTGGTTCATTCTACTCTACCTATAGTGGTTTAGATGTTGGAACTACAAGTATTTCTAACCTAAAAGGTTTCCCAACGATTCCACTTCCAAACTGGAACATCAATTACAATGGACTAACTAAAATCAAAGCGTTGTCGAAAATTTTCACAAATATCAATTTCAAACATGCCTACAATGGGAAATACTCTGTTGGTGATTATACGCGAAATTTAAAATATCAAGAAAATGAAACACCAAGTGCAGGTGTAGATTTGACACCAAAATATCAAATTGCCAATGTAACAATTAGTGAAGGATTTATGCCGTTAATTGGAGTGAACATAACAACCAAAAATAATTGGACATTAGGTTTTGAATACAAAAGATCTAGAATTTTGAAATTATTTGCGGCAAGTTTCAATCTTACCGAAATGAGACAAAATGAATTCCAAATGACAGCTGGTTACCGTGTAACAGGACTTACATTACCATTTAAACGAAGAGGTAGAAAAATCTATTTACCTAATGACTTCAGATTTGATTTGGCAGTAAGCATCAATGATAATGTTACCATCATCAGAAAAATTGATGTGAATGTAAACCGTTATACTGCCGGCATGCAAAACATTCGTATTACGCCATCTGTTACCTATCAAATCAATCAGAAAGTTAATTTTGCTTTGAGATATAACAGGGTAATCATGGATCCCAAAATCGCAACTCAATTTTACACTTCATTGACTGATTTTGGAATTGAATTGAGATACACATTCAATTAATTTTCTCATGCGCAAATTATTTAGTTTACTATTTACAGTTTGTACTTTTTTTCATCTAAAAGCACAATTAATTCCAACTGGAAATTGGAGAACACATTACAGCTACCAGTTTGCAGTTTTGTGTGAAGCATCTAATAGGTTTGTTTATGCCTCTAGTGAACAAGGTTTCTGGAGAACCTCCAACAATGGTGAAATGAAAAAATTGTTGAAAGAAGATGGTTTCCATGCCGCTGAAATTACCCATTTAGCCTATAACTCAAAACTTCAAACCCTCTTCATTGGGTATATTGATGGAAATATTGACCTCTTAATCAATGATCAAAAAATTGTCAATATTCCTGGATTTTATAACAAACCTCTTCAAGGCGACAAGAGAATCAATCATGTTTCCTTCAACCAAAACGATGCACTAGTTTCTACCAATTTTGGATTGTTGGTAGTAAATATTAAGCAATATGAAATAAAAGACAGTTATACTTCCATCGGGAAAAATGGTTCTTCAATTAGAATTTTATCAAGTGCAGTTTTAAATGACTCAGTCTTTGTAAGTTCCATAGACGGAATTCTTTCCGCAAAATGGAGTTCAATAGTAAACTTAAATGACTTTAACCAATGGAATTATTGCTCATCTAAAAAATCATGCACCCAATTATGCACCTACAACAATGACCTGTATTTTTTACAAGATAGCATTGTATATACCTACAAAAATGGTTTAGAAATTCCATTAACCACTCAAAAAACATTCACCCCGAGGATATTTTCCAACGACAAAGGATTACACATTGTTCAGCAAGGGAATATTCTCAATTATTCACCAACTGGACTCACTAAAACCTTTGTAAATGTTGTGGTTGCCGCTACGCAATTTCCAGATGGAATTTATTGGTTTTGTACCGGTTATGGCCCTGGTGTTATTAAAAATGACAATCCCAACTATGCCTTCATGCCAAACGGACCATCTTCCCCTTCTGTTTTTGCTATGTCGAAATCAGGCAGTCAGTTAATTTGCTCTGGTGGAGGTGTTTCGAATACTTTTGGTAATGGATTCAATACATCAGGTTTCTATATCTATAACAACAATGAATGGACATCGAACCCAGAGTCGCCAAAAAAGAACAACATGTATGATTTCACTTTTGTGTGTCATCGAAAAGCCAACAACCTTTATTATATTGGATCACATACTCAAGGAATTCTTGTTTTAAAAGGAAAAGAAATTGTAGATCTAATTGATGAAACAAATTCGCCTTTGGTAAGAGCTGATGTGGTAAATTTCATTCGCATTGGTGGTATGGCGGAAGATTCAAAAGGTAATTTATGGATTGGTAATTACGGAAATAGTCGTGCGCTTTTATGTTTAACAAAATCCAATACTTGGTATAGTTTTAATATAAACACCACTGATATCACCGGAATTTGCATTGACGCAAATGATAGAAAATGGATTAAAACACCGTCTGGGATTATTGTTTTTGATGAGGGCAACATCACCAATAATTTTGATGATAAAATTGTTGCCATTAATAGCAGCAATGGTCTGATTAGCAACGAAGTATTGTCGATTGCAGCCGATAAAAATGGTTATGTTTGGATAGGCACCTTACAAGGTTTAAACGTTTACACTGGTTCTTCCAATATCTTTAAAAACCCAAAAGTTGATCGATTTATCATTGAACAAGATGGATCAACTGGATATTTAATGGGGGAAGAAACCATTAACGATATCCTAGTAGATGGAGGGAATCGAAAATGGATGGCCACAACCAATGGTTTATTTGCCATAGACGAATATGGTCAAAAAGTGATTAAACACTTCACTGAAGAAAATAGTCCTCTGTCGGGAAATCGCATTATTTGTTTGGGACAAATTGATGAAACTGGAGAAATATTCATTGGAACTGCAAAAGGCATTGTATCTTATCGAAACGATGCAAAAACGGCCAATGAGAGTTTTGGTGAAATCATTGTTTATCCGAATCCCGTGCCACCAAAATACGATGGATTGATTACCATTGAAGGTTTAGCCAATAATGCAGAAATACGCATAACAGATTCACAAGCGAAGTTGGTTTACAAAACAAAAGCCAATGGAGGAAAAGTAACTTGGAATGGATTGAGACTGGACGGCACAAAACCAAACAGTGGGGTATATTTCGTTTTTGGAATCAACCAAGATGGAACTGAAACCGCTATGGGCAAATTTATCTTTATAAAGTGATTTGTAGGCCATCATAGGCCAAATCGATTCCATCTGGCAACTCTGCACAAACTTCATCGTGAAATCCTATCTGATGGCTCATATGCGTGAAATAAGTTTGTTTTGCACCAATTTTTAAGGCAACCCGTTTGGCCTCATCTAATGTAAAATGTGAAATATGGGTTTCTCTTCTTAATGCATTTAAAACCAACACCTTTACCCCCTCAAGTTTTAACAATTCTGTTTCCGAAATATAGTTTGCATCCGTTATATAAGCAAAATCACCAAAACGGAAACCATGCACCGGCAATTTAAAATGCATTACCTCTATAGGCAATATGGTTAAATTCTGAATTTTAAATTCGTTGTTATCTATGATATGAAAATCTATTAAAGGAACTCCAGGGTATTTAAATTCCGAAAATATATAATCATATTGATTTTCTAAAGCTTTTAAAACACGGTCACTACAATACACTTGAACGTGTTCATTTTGCAAATAATTGTATGGTCTAATATCATCAAGACCAGCGGTATGATCCTTGTGTTCATGTGTAAACAATAACGCATCTAACCGAGAAATACCGGCACGAATCATTTGGTACCTAAAATCAGGTCCTGCATCCACCACAATTGAATGTCCTTCCCACTCAACGTGTATAGAAGCCCTTAGTCTTTTATCTTTGGGGTTATCACTCAAACAAACAGGACTTTGGCACCCAATGGGTGGCACACCTTGAGAAGTTCCAGTACCTAAAAATGTGATTTTCATAAAAAAAGGGTCGCTTTGCGACCCTCGTTATTATTAAATATTGCTTAAGTGTCCTTTCAATTGCATGATAATTCCAACTTCCATATTGTTGGCTTTTTTATCATCAGATGCCCAAATGCTCAACCAATCAGTGGCATGAATCACCTCAAATTGTGAAACCAAAGATGCATCTGTTAAAGGATAGTCATAAATTACATTTCCTAAATCAGACAAAACCTTCTTAACAAATTCAAACCTAGCCGAAACTCTTGAATTTTGACGGCTGTTCAAAAATATAAAGTTGGTATCATGTTTTTCATAATAGCTTTCAATCATGTTGTGGTTAGCTTCTGGGAGAACTGAAATAAAACCCTCTCCTTTCGCATTTTCTTGAATTTGTTGACAAAAACGAATGGCTACAGCTTCATAATTTTTATCGGTAACCACCACAAACTTATTGTTAATTGTTGGCTGAAACAAAGTATGCATTTCTCTCGCTCTAGCCAAGGCTTGTGTTGGATTTTCAAACATAGATTTAACGGCAGAAATTTCATTGGACATGTCTTTACCCAAAACTTCACCTAAAATCATGATCAAATTTCCAAGTGCAAAACCTAAAGTCATGCGAGGTTGATAACCGTTTGCAATGGTATAAAACGGCAATTTATTTTCTTGAGCAATGCTCATCAATTCACCACCCGCAGCCATACAAATGATATCACATTTCTTCGCAACTGCTTCTTTATACATCGTTAGGGTTTCTTCTGTATTTCCAGAATAAGAACACAAAATTACCAAAGTCTTTTCGTTGGCATATCCTGGCATTGAATAATCCGAATAAACTTCTACCGGAATGGGCATTTCATTCCAGAAAAACAATCGTGCAATTCTACCTCCAATTCCACTTCCTCCTAATCCACCGATTACAATGTTGTTGTAATTATTCGCTCTCTTACCATGAGTATGGTAATGACTTAGTACATATTCTAACTGTTCTTGAAAATTTTCTAATGAAATTTCGTGCGTAATAACTGACATAAAGCAAAAATACAATTCTGGTACATGAAATCAAACTTTCACCTGATTGAATAACAAAAAAAAAGACCACTTTCGTGGTCTTTTTTAGTAAAAGGTTATCGATTTATTGATTCCAGTCAAATTTATATCTGTAATCTTGAATATTTGCACTCTTAGTCAATACTTCAGAAATTCTGTTCGACAAATATTGAGGCTGATTCATGAAGTCCATTTGATCTTGTTGTGTTAACACAGATGCAGGCACAGAAACGTCAGATTTCTTATCAAGGAAAACCACAGCAGCTACATTTTTACCTGCAAATGCTCTAGATGTAGTTTTATCCTTCAAACCAAAAACTGTTCCCAACACTGGCAATTCTTGTCCCATTTGAGGCACAAAATTCTGTCCAAATCTAACACCATCCAAAGAAGTTACAAGACCATTCACGCTGCTAGCAAGTGCTTCAGCAGTTTTCGCTTTTTCCATAGCTTTAGCCAATTTCTCAGCAGCTTTTTTACCCTTTAAACGCTCACGCACCAAAGGTTCAATCTCTGATTTAACATTTTCTAAAGTAGCATATCCTACGTGCTTGATATTTTCAACTTTAACAATTACTTGCTTGTTTGAGAAAGCAAACACTTCAGAAACATCCCCTACTTTTCTCTTGTTGTCGAACAACCAGTACATGATAGTTTTTGAATCGGCCGCTGCTTCAATACCAGGGATACCTTTTTGATCTGTTGTAAAGTCTTTAGAAACACGCGGTAAAATAGATGATTTTTCCGCAGCTTTATCGAAATCAGATTTAATAGAATTTTTAAAATTGCGGCTCTTTTCATCAACCAATTTAACCGTTGGTGAACCAGCTGTAATTTCAATTACATTTTGAATGAAGCTAATTTTTGATGCATCTGGACCAGCTACCATTTTGATGATATGGTAACCAAATTGTGTTTTAACCAAACCAACTTGACCCACACTTGCTGTTTTACAGAAGTTAGCAAATTCAGGTACAAATTTACGTGGGTCAGACCAACCTAAATCACCACCATTTCGAGCTGAACCTTGGTCAGTAGAGAATTTACCTGCCAATTCAGCAATGTTTCCACCACCTTTTACTTGAGCAAATAACTCAGAAGCTTTTTTCAATGCCTCTATAGAATCTTTAATGTTTGAACCATCAGGCAACTGACCGCTCATAGGAATCAAAATATGGCTTGCTTTTACATAGGCAACAGTATCGCTTTTTTGTTTTACTTTTTGCCAAATATAGAATTTACCTTCTTTATACAACGGACCAATAACTGAATTCATTGGAGAATTCCAAACCACTTCAGAGATTTCCATTGGTGCTTCTTTTGGAAGTTCAGCACGAGAAACTAGTGGAGTGGCAGTTAAAGTATCCGGCTCACCTGCTTTCATACCTTCTGCCGTAGCTTGTGCTGTTTTAATGGCATACATGGTATCCTCTCTTGAAGGCACAATGTCAAAAACAACATATTTGAAACCGCGAGCTTCTTGAGTTGATTTGTAGCGTTCTTTGAACTCCTCCAAATAATCCTTCAAATCATCTTCAGTTACTTTAATGTCCTTCTCAGGAATAGAATTGATATCAACTGAAACCACTTTTCCGCTTGCAGATTGGTTTGCAGCAATGTATTCGTATTTCTTTTCAGCTTTGGTTTTGTAAGCACATTTTGACAAATATGTAGAATAACGAGTGGTTAATTCGTTTTCCTTCATTCTGCGCACATACTCAGCCAATCTAGACTTCATTTGAGGGTTGCTCTTTGCCTGACGGAAAATGCTCTCAACTTTCTTTGGGTCAAATTTACCGTCTGTTTGGAATGAAGGATCACCTTGAATTGATTCTTCAGGGTGAGTACCTACCATCATTTCGTTGTAATCTTCGTCGGTTACTTCAATACCCGCTTTCTTGATTTCAGCATATACAAGTCTATTTTTCAATAACTCATTCCAAGCTTTTTGGAACAACTCTCCACGGTTTTTCTCCGTCATTTCATATTCAGGATTGCTCTCTTTTTCTGAAATGTATAACTCTTGAGCAATTTCTAAAATTTCTTTTTCTCTTACTTTTTCGTCATTCATTTCTGCAATCACATCTCGGTTTTCATCTCCTTGAGGTGAATTCTTTCCAGAGATCCAATCTCCTACCACAAATAATACCAAAGCCACGACGATAACCACCGCTACCCATCCTGAATTTCTTAATTTCTGTATAACTGCCATAATTTTATTGCACTATTTTTTTAAAGAAGGCAAAAATAGGTTTTCACGACCGATTTTTCAAACCTTTTTTCATCTAATTTTTTTTTAATCTAACCACACCGATTTTTTGAATATCATCCCTTTACGTCGAACTATAAATGTATAAAATCCATGCTTCAACATCCCCTTTCGCAAATAGATTTCATTGTAATTTAAACCATTTGGATTAACCACTTCTATCACATTGGTAATGATTGACTTGGAGCTATTTTTCACTTCAAATGTATAGGATGTTTGATTCGGAAACGACATACAAACCACCAGTGAATCAGAATCGAAATTTCGGTTTACTAACAAAACAGGATCCATGCTTGGGTTGATTTTTTTTAATTTAGAATTCCACCCAATCAACATAATACACGGTTTTCTGATGTCGTCGGAATACGCTGTTACTGCCGCCAATGATTTTCTCCCTACAGCACTTAATCCTATATAATCGCCCATGAATTGGTTTTGACCCGGCAATATAATTGGCTCTTTGGTTAATTTTAAATTTTTTGAGGGACGTTTACCGCACAAACGAGACATATAGATATCGCAAAAATGTCCCGTTGAACTATTTCGTTTATCGTACCAAATCAATTGAGGATTCCTGGCTTGATCGTCTATCGCCAAATAGGGTGAAAATTGGTCTGCACCCTCAATATCGCTATTTACTTTTATAGGAGAAGAAAAATTCCGACCACCCTTTTGTGACACCACATAAAAGACATCCAAATCTCCCTGCTCCGAATTACAAGCAAAACCTACATAAACTCGGTTTTTTCTGTCGGCAACGGCAAATGGCATTCCATTAGTTCTAACCAAACCCTTTACGGATTCAAAATTCCATCCCCCAGACATCCTACAAACCGCTTCATCTTTCCCCCAAGTTTTTCCCGCATCTGAACTTCGGTCCATCCAAAGCGTGTCCGACCTCGACCAAAAGCACAGTATTTGTCCATTGCCAAGAACTGCCACAGTTACCCCTTCCGAGGTTTTATCGTCATCTTTGGCATTGCCACTCACATCGCTTACCGTAACAGGATCCGAAAAACTTACCCCATCATCTGAACTGCGGGAAAATCGTATCCGAGTGGAATCCTTTTGATTCGCACTTCCATATTTGTCGAATTCAGTCCATGTTAAATAAATATTTCCATTGAAAGGACTTTTCTTACCCTCATCCAAACTAAACCAAGGTTTATCTTGCATTTTTTGTCCATTTCCACCCACACAAACGGATTGAAAAACCACCCCATCGGTGGATCTTTCAAAAACAATACAATCAAACCAAGTAGGCCATTTTTTTGATTTATTTTGCGCTAAATGCGTTAAATAAACGGTTCCATGTTTTGCAATTTTCACAACTGGATCACCGTAAAACCCAAAAGGTGAATTGGTTACAATTTCCGTCCAATTTACCCCTCCATCTTGTGTATGAAACACCTTAGATGTATTATAGGCCAACCAAATATCGTTTACATTATTGGGATTGATGGCCACACTAGGCTCATTGCCCTCCATCACCGGTTTTCCAAAAAAGGAGTTGGTGATTTGTCCAAATAAAAAATGAGGGACAAAAACAGCGAGCCAAAGCAGTTGTTTCATCCCTCAATTATAAAATAAAAAATTGAATTATCCTTTTTTTGATGCTAGCCAACGTTCAGCATCGAGTGCTGCCATACAACCGCTTCCTGCAGCCGTAACCGCTTGACGATATACTTTATCTTGAGCATCTCCCGCACAGAATACACCTTCAATATTGGTATAAGAAGAACCAGGTACAGTTTTAATATAACCTTGTTCATCCATATCAATAAACGGCTTGAAAATATCGGTATTCGGATGGTGTCCAATTGCAACGAAAAATCCTTTGATGGCAATTTCTCTCATTTCATTGGTTTTATTATTTTTAACACGCACACCTTCAACGCCATTATCTCCTAAAATTTCATCTGTTTCAGAATTGAAAAGCACTTCGATATTTGGTGTACTCATCACCCTATTTTGCATGGCTTTCGAAGCTCTAAATTCATCTTTTCTAACAATCATGTACACTTTAGAACATATTTTCGCTAGGTAAGATGCTTCTTCACATGCAGTATCTCCAGCACCAACAATGGCAACATCTTGTCCTCTGTAGAAAAATCCATCACAAACTGCGCAAGCACTAACACCCATTCCATTTAATCTTTGCTCAGATGGAATACCCAACCATTTTGCAGATGCACCTGTAGAAATTATCACAGATTCAGCTTCTATTTCTTTGGTTCCATCAACAATTACTTTTTGAGGGCCGCCGTTTTTAAAATCTACCGAAGTTACCATTCCAAAACGCACATCAGCACCCAAACGAACCGCTTGCTTTTTGAACAATTCCATCATCTCTGGTCCCATAATTCCATCAGGATAACCTGGGAAGTTTTCTACTTCTGTTGTAATGGTCAATTGACCACCCGGTTGAAGTCCCTCATATAAAACAGGCTTCATATCAGCCCTTGCTGCATAAATGGCTGCAGTGTAACCCGCTGGGCCACTGCCGATAATCAAACACTCTACTTTTTCTATAGTTTCAGACATAATATACAAAATTATTCGTAAAAAAACAAACGATGTGTGACAAAGTTCACAGAGAACTTCAGATTAATTTAAGGTTAAAAGTTCGCGATACTTTGGAAGCGTCCAATCTGCATCATCCACCAATCTTTCAATTTCATCACAGCATTCGCGAATATCATCGAACAAACCTTTCACCTTTTTGTTGTATGCCAATGCTTTTTCACGTGCATCTTCCAAACGGTTAGCGATGGCTCTCTCGTTGGTCATTTCATTGTTTAATGCATATACCCTGTTGATGTTCTTACTTAACTCAGAAATGATATCTAATTGAGCAACAACAGTTTCTTTAGCTTGACCAATATTCAACAATGTTTGAACGTTGTCTGCCAATCTCTTTTGGTAGCGAATTGCCGATGGAATCACAAAATTTTGAACCATTTCGTTCAATACGCGTCCCTCAATCTGAATTCTCAAATTGTATGATTCATAACGAATTTCAGTTCTTGCCTCAAGTTCTTTGTGGCTATAAATTCCATTTTTCACAAACAAATCGATGCTCTCTGGCGTCATGTAGAAAGCCAAAGCTTCAGCGGTATTTTTCACATTGCTTAAACCTCTTTGAGCAGCTTCTTCAACCCACTCATCACCATATCCATTTCCACCGAACAAAATTCTTTTGCTCGATTTCAATTCATCTCTCAAAACTTGTTTGATAATTTCTTCTTTCGCAATTCCATTATTCGCTGCAATCTGGGCATCCACTTTTTGTTTAAACTTAACCAACTGATCAGCAACAATGGTATTTAAAACCACCATTGGACTCGCGCAGTTATCAGAACTTCCAACAGCCCTAAATTCGAATTTATTTCCAGTGAACGCAAATGGAGAAGTTCTGTTTCTATCCGTATTGTCTAATAAAATCTCAGGGATGTTCGGAATTTGAATTGAATCCTTCACCGAAGTACCTTTAGATGTTTGTGTGTTGCTCTCGAAATCTTCCAAAACATGTTCCAACGTATCACCCACAAATACCGACATAATTGCTGGAGGGGCTTCGTTTGCACCCAAACGATGGTCGTTTCCTGCAGTTGCAATACTAGCACGCATCAAATCTGCATGATCGTGAACCGCTTTAATTACGTTGATAAAGAAAGTTAAAAATTGAAGATTTTGTTCTGGGCTTTTACCCGGTGATAACAAATTCACACCAGTATTGGTAATCAAACTCCAGTTATTGTGTTTTCCACTACCATTGATTCCTTTGAAGGGTTTCTCATGTAACAATACTTTAAAACCATGATTTGAAGCAACGGCTTCCATTACGTCCATCAACAAAGTATTGTGGTCTACCGCTAAATTCAATGTTTCAAATTGTGGCGCACATTCAAATTGTCCAGGAGCAACCTCATTGTGACGTGTTCTCAAAGGAATACCCAATTGATGAGATTTCTCTTCAAACTCAACCATAAATGCTTGCACATTTGTAGGAATTGAGCCAAAATAATGGTCTTCCAACTGTTGACCTTTCGCAGGCGTATGTCCGATTAACGTTCTGCCAGCATACATTAAGTCAGGACGCAATCTGAACAAATCTTCTTTTACCAAGAAATATTCTTGTTCTACACCCAAACTAACTGAGCAGTCGTTTACATTTTCATCGAAATATTGACAAACATCGGTAGCTGCTTTGCGAACAAAAGCCAATGTTTTCAACAATGGTGCTTTATAATCTAAGGCTTCACCCGTGTAAGAAATAAAAATTGTAGGAATACAAAGAGTTCTTGCACCTGCTTTTTCAATGATAAATGCGGGTGAACTAGGATCCCATACTGAATAACCTCTTGCCTCAAAGGTATTACGAATACCACCATTAGGGAAGGACGATGCATCAGGTTCTTGCTGGGTTAAAGATTTTCCAGAAAAAACTTCAATACCGGTATCGATACCCGTTGGTTCAAAAAAACTATCGTGCTTTTCAGCTGTTGTTCCTCTTAATGGTTGAAACCAGTGGGTGTAATGTGTTGCTCCCATGTCCAACGCCCAATTTTTCATCCCTTCTGCAACGCCATCAGACATCTCGCGGCTTACTGCATGGCCTTCGTTGATTGCCTTTTCTATGGCTTTTTGCGACTCTTCAGACAAATACTGCTTTTGTGCTTGTGGACCGAAAACCATCTCTCCGAAATACGAAGAAATTTCATTCCCAGCTACGAAGGCTGTTGACATTACCGATTCATTTGATGATTTTTTTTCAGACATTTTCTTGGTTGTGTAAGATTTCTGCCGCAAATTTAGTTTGAAATTCGTGTTATTCACCATTTCAGTTTAAAGATTTATTCAACAAGTGTAATTTTGACACAATTGCGCCGTTTTTCCATATTTTTCAGACAAGTCAAATTCAATATCCACAAAAATCTCACATTTTAAAAATTATCCCCAAATTAGCAACAATAACATTAAATTCGCCCAATAATTTCACTCATGGGGCACTCCCGTATCGACAAACTCACAGCAGCCGGCCTTTTGATCACGTTGGGGATCATTTATGGCGACATCGGAACTTCGCCATTGTACGTTATGAACGCAATTGTTGGCGACAAACTCATTTCAGAAGATCTAGTATTGGGTGGCATTAGCGCCGTATTTTGGACATTAACCATTCAAACTACCATCAAATACGTGATTTTAACCTTACAAGCCGACAATAAAGGTGAGGGCGGTATTTTTTCACTTTATAGCCTCCTGAGACGCCGTTTTCCTTATCTTGTGGTAGGAACGATGGTGGGTGGTGCCATGCTATTGGCCGATGGAATTATCACTCCGCCAATTTCAGTAGCCTCTGCAATTGAAGGCTTACGATTCATTAACCCTACAAATGGTTATCATATTGATTTGAGGGACATTCACACTGTGCCCATTGTAATCACAATTATCATTGGTATTTTCCTATTTCAGCGCGCCGGAACAACGGCCGTGGGTAAATTCTTTGGTCCTGTAATGCTTGTTTGGTTCTCTATGTTGAGCGTTTTAGGATTCTCACAAATGTTGGCGCATCCGGAAGTGTTGAAAGCCCTAAATCCAATTTGGGTCTATCGTTTTATTACTTCCTCCCCCAACGCATTTTTACTGCTAGGTGCCGTTTTTTTGTGCACAACTGGGGCCGAAGCTTTGTATTCCGACCTTGGACATTGTGGCAAAAAGAACATTCAATATTCTTGGATTTTTGTGAAATTCTGTTTGCTTGCAAATTATTTTGGGCAAGGTGCTTGGCTTTTGAAACATATTGGTCAGCCGTTAGGTGAAATGAGGGTTTTCTACTCTATCATGCCAGACTGGTTTTTGCCTATTGGAATTGCAATTGCAACTATGGCTGCTATCATCGCTTCTCAAGCCCTAATTAGTGGCTCGTTCACCTTGGTTTCAGAAGCCATTCGTTTGCACTTCTTCCCTAAATTCACGGTTAAATTCCCAACAGCGGTGAAGGGACAAATTTACATCCCCACAGTAAATACTGCCTTACTTGCTGGTTGCATTGCAATTGTTTTAATATTTAAAGAATCTGCTGCCATGGAAGCTGCCTATGGTTTGGCAATCACCGTTACAATGCTCATGACGAGTATTCTGCTATTCTATTATCTTAAAACCAAAAGGTGGAATATCATTTTAATTTGGATTATCATGCTCATTTTCTTTGCGGTAGAATCAGCCTTCTTGATGGCCAACCTCGCAAAATTCATGGAAGGTGGTTTCGTTACCTTGTTTATTGGTGCTGCCATAATTGCTGTGATGTATGTTAGTTACCGCGGTGGTCAAATCAAACAAAAAATGGTGATTACTGAGAAATTGACAAATTACCGCGACAAACTCAGATCCCTCAGTCAAGATACCACACTCCCAAAATTCGCAACCCACCTAATTTACCTGAGTAAAGCAAAACAAGACGATGAAGTGGAATCTCCCCTCATCTATTCCATCTTGCACAAAAGACCAAAACGTGCCGATTTTTATTGGTTTATCAATGTAGATGTTACGGATGAACCCTATACCATGGAATATAAGGTGTCGGTGATTGAAAAAAACGACATCTATAAAGTTCGTTTCAGACTTGGATTCAGGGTGCAACAAAAAATCAGCCTGTATTTGAAAGGTGTAATCAATGAAATGATTGAAAACAAAGAAATTGATTTAGACCCGTATTATCATGGTTTCTCAGACAAACATAGTTTAGGAGATTTCCGTTTCGTACTCGTTGAAGAAGAAATGAGCACCGAAAATGAACTCCCTATTTTCGACAACCTTGTGATGGATGCTTATGAAAAAATTAAAATCATGGCAGGAAGACCCGAAAAATGGTTTGGACTCGATGGAAGTATGGTTACAAAAGAATTGGTTCCAGTGGTTATTGCCCCAAGAACCGATGTTCAACTTAAAAGAATTCGCTAAAAATGCAAAAAAAATCCATTTTATTTTTCCTCATTTTTTGGGGGATATCAAATTTGACACTTGCTCAAAATATCAGTTTTGACGATATTTTTTCAAACCGTTCATTGAAACCTACTCCTGCCAAAATTGGGCAATTTACAGCCGATGGAAAATCCCTCATCGCTACAAAATACTCAGGAAATAGTTGGTGGATCATTACCCAAAATCCAAGCAATCCCAGTGATTCACTCAAAACTTTGTTTCATTCCAATTGGTTTAGCCAAAAATTACAACAAGGGTCAACAAAATTCTCTACCGATTACCAATTCATGTTGGTGGAAACAAATCCCAATCAAATTTACAGACATAGCTATTCAGTAATGGCTTATGTGGTGGATATTCAAAACAAAAAAACCATTGAAATACCTGGACGCGTGTTGTACCCAACATTGAGTCCCGACAATCAAAATGTAGCTTATGTAAAAGAAAATAATCTCTATGTTTTCAACTTGCAAACCAAGCAAGAAACCGCAGTTTCCAAAGATGGTAAAGTGAACCAAATCATCAATGGTGCCGTTGATTGGGTGTATGAAGAAGAATTTTCAATGAGCACCGGTTTTGAATGGAGTCCTACAGGAAAATATCTCGCTTATTACCGTTTCGATGAATCAAAAGTAAAGGAATTCTCTATGGATGTTTTCGACGGTCTTTATCCCTCACAAGAAAAATGGAAATATCCAAAAGCAGGCGAAGCAAACTCTGTGGTGGATGTATTTGTGTACAACATTGCCAGCAACAAATCAGTTCAAACTTACATTGAAAGTCAAAGAGATCAATACATTCCAAGAATCAAATGGACACAAACCGACAAGCAGTTGAGTATTCAAAGATTGAACCGTTTGCAAAACCATTGGGAGCTGCTTTTTTGTGACCCAACTACTGGAAACTGCTCCGTTATTTTGGAAGAAAAAGACCCGGCTTACGTTGAAATCACCGACGACCTAATGTTCCTTCCAAATTCAACAAAATTCTTTTATACCTCAGAAAAATCAGGGTTCAACCACCTGTATTTATTTGACTATGCCGCTAAAAAAGAAGTTCAAATTACGGAGGGACAATGGCAAGTAAATAAAATTTACGGTTACAATCCAGTTACGAAATCGGTTTACTATAGTTCAACTGAATTCTCAACCATCCAAGACAACCTATGGAAAGTTTCAATTGATACAAAAAAACGACTCATGTATAGATCTATGTCTGATGGCAATCAAACAATCATCATGAGCAAAAATGCTGCTTGGTATTATGTAATGACTTCAAGTTTCTCTGAAAAACCAATTTATACAACAGTGTTGGTAGATGGTTCTAAAGAAATCATCACTGAATCTAAAATTAAACTTCCAAAGAAATTGGATCTTTTTGAAAGCCTTGGCACCATTAAAATTGAAGAAAATACAAAGTGGACAGAAACCATGAGTAAGTTGAATTTAGGCTCTTGCAATTTCGGTCAATTTAGAAATTCAGAAGGAACATATTTGAACTATTGGATGATCAAACCTACCAATTTTGATTCAACTAAGAAATACCCTGTTCTCATGTTTATGTATGGAGGACCTGGACACAACACGGTTAGAAATGCTTATGCTGGTCGTAATTTCTTATGGTTCCAACACCTTGCAAGCCAAGGATATATTGTATTTAGTGTAGACAACAGAGGAACCGGCAATAAAGGTGCTGCTTTTAAAAAATCAACCTACTTAAATCTTGGTAAATTAGAACAAGAAGATCAAGCTGCTGGTGCAATGTGGCTAGCTACACAAAAATATGTGGATGCAGCTAGAATTGGTGTTTGGGGATGGAGTTTTGGAGGATATTTAACCTCTTTGTGCATGGTTAAAAGTCCAGACATTTTCAAAATGGGAATGGCTGTGGCTCCTGTAACCCACTGGAAATACTACGACAACATTTACACTGAAAGATATTTGAGAACTCCTGAATTAAATAAAATTGGATATGAAGAAAATTCTCCATTGAACTTCACTTCAAACTTGCGTGGGAAATACCTCATTGTGCATGGAACCGCCGACGACAATGTGCATTTCCAAAATGCCACAGAAATGATCAAAGCCATGATTAAAAGTGGTTCTAATTTCGATTCTGAAATTTACCCTAACAGAAACCACGGAATTGGCGATTTAGATGCTCAAAAACATCTTTTCAGAAAACTCACTACCTTTGTAAAGGAAAATTTATAAACCCTTTTACCTTTAAAATTGTTTAAATAACATGTTACCAGAAATAGGAAAAAAAGCTCCCAATTTTTCGGCTCTAGACGAAAATGAAAAAACAGTAAGTCTCGCAGATTTTACAGGTAAAAAATTGGTTTTGTATTTTTACCCAAAAGACGACACCCCAGGGTGTACCGCTGAAGCATGTAGCTTGAGAGATAATTATCAAGATCTTTTGGATAAAGGATACGCCGTTTTAGGAGTAAGTCCCGACGAACCCAAAAAACACACGAAATTTATTGCCAAATACAACCTTCCTTTCAGCCTATTGGCCGACACCGACCAAACGGTTTGTAATGCTTATGGCGTTTGGGTTGAGAAAAGCATGTACGGAAGAAAATATATGGGTGTTGCCAGAACAACTTTTATCATCGATGAAAATGGCATACTCACTGAAATTATCGAGAAAGTGGATACCAAAAACCACGCTTCACAAATCAAATAAATCATGACATCTACCCCACCCCTAAACTTTGGTGTAATTGGAAATGGCAGCTGGGCAACAGCGCTTATCAAAATCCTCACCGAAAATCCATCAATCTCTATCAATTGGTGGATGCGCGATGAGAATACCGTAAATTACATCAAAGAATTTCACCACAATCCTAAATACCTTTCTTCTGTTGAAATACATCCGAATGTTATTAGTGCTACAACCAACATTCAAAGTGTTATTGATCAATCTGATGTAATACTTCTCGCTGTTCCATCAGCATTTGTAGACAATGCCCTTAATGGTGCAACTTTGCCTCCAAATAAAACTTATATCACAGCAATTAAGGGCATTGAACCACATTCTAAAATGGTTATTGCCAAATACCTCAATCAAAACTTCAATATCCCTTTTGAAAATATTACACTCATTTCTGGTCCTTGTCACGCCGAAGAAGTAGCTCTCGAAAAATTAAGCTATTTAACCATCAGCGGACTATTGCCCGAAACAACCGCGAAAATTGCAAATCTTTTTGACTGTAGATTTATCAACATCAGTCAAACCCAAGATTTAATTGGTGCCGAATATGCTTCAGTTTTGAAAAATATTTATGCCATTGGTTCAGGAATTGCACATGGACTGGGCTATGGCGATAACTTCCAAGCTGTATTCGTTGCTGCTGCTATTCGCGAAATGGAAACCTTTCTGCACGAAATTCATGTTGAAAATAGAGATGTTAAAGAAGCCGCTTATCTGGGAGATTTGTTAGTGACGTGCTACTCTCAATTCAGCAGAAACCGATCATTCGGAACCATGTTAGGTAAAGGTTACTCCGTTAAATCAGCACAACTAGAAATGAATATGGTGGCCGAAGGTTATTATGCAACCGAATTGGTTTACGAGTTGGCGGTGAACAACAACATCGATATGCCTATCGTAAAAGCAGTATATGATGTTGTTTACAAACAAGGTAATGCAAAAAGCATTTTTAATTTCCTTGCAGAAAAACAACTTTGTTAAACATTTTGAACATATTATTGTTACTTAATCGATGACATTTAAAATTTATACCAGAAAAGGTGATGATGGCAAAACCGGACTCATTGGGGGAGATCGCGTAGCGAAACACCATATCCGTGTGGAATCTTATGGAACTGTTGATGAATTAAATAGTCATATTGGTTTGGTGAGAAGCTATATTACCAAAACCGATGAAGAGAAAATTTTGGCCGATATTCAAAACAACCTATTTACAATAGGATCTTATTTGGCTTCTTCAGCGAGTAGCAAAATGAATTTACCTGAGTTTCATGAATCAAGTATCAACATCATTGAAAATGAAATTGATCGATTAACCGATTCATTGCCGGAACTTAAAAACTTTATTCTACCAGGTGCTACCTCACAAGGTGCTCAATCACATATTGCCCGTTGCGTTTGTCGTAGAGCTGAAAGATTGGTGGTTCACCTTTCTGATATCGAAGAAATTGAACCTTTTATCATCAAATATTTAAACCGTTTGAGTGATTATTTGTTCACCCTTGCCAGATTCTTAGATATGAAATTTGGAGGGACAGAAATTCCGTGGATACCCAGAACTAACAACTAACTCAACTTTTACCCTAACAAAAAAACAACCGTTCAATGATTTCAAGCTTTGAATTGAATAATTTTAAAATTCAACTTGCATATTTGTTTGAACAAATATAACTTTGCATAAAACTATGAGAAAAAATATATTCTTTTTAACAGCCGCAGTAGCATCTTTGATGTTTGCATCATGCGGAAGCAACGCGTCTGAAGCAGGTGCAGCAGACAGCGCAATGACAGCAACTGCTGGTTCAGCAGCTTACGTAGTAGACCAAAACAGCACTCTTGGTTGGGGTGGTTCTAAAGTAGTGGGTGTTGGTTCACATGCAGGAACTATCGCTATTTCTGAAGGTTCTATTTCTGTAGAAAACGGAAACATCACTGCTGGTTCTTTCACAATCGACATGAAGAAAATTGTTTGTACTGATTCTGGTTTGCCAGCTGAGTTCAACGCTAAATTAATTGGTCACTTAGGTGCTGATGATTTCTTCAATGTAGAGAAATTCCCAACTGCAAAATTCGTTATTTCTAGCGTTAAAGCTGAAGCAAATGGTGAGAACACGCACGTTATCTCTGGTAACTTAACTTTGCGTGATTCTACTAAAAACATCAGCTTCCCAGCTGCTGTTGCAATCACTGAAACTGGTTTAACTGCAAAAGGTAGCACTACAATCAACCGTTTGGATTGGGGTGTAAACTACGACAAAACCAACATGTCTCTTACTGAGAAAGCTGCTGCGAAATTGAAAAATGGTGTTGTTTCTAAAGACATCACTATTTCTTTCGATTTGAAAGCTTCAAAAAAATAATCCCACTATAGGATCATCAACGATAGCAAACACATCGTTGAAATAATACTCTCCTATTTAGTTAAAAAAGCGCCAGAAACCTCTGGCGCTTTTTTTATGGCTTATCTCCCACCGTGAAACAATTTGCCAAACAAACATCTAAAAAACAAAGAAGTACTTAAAACATAAACTGAAACAAAAATGTGTCAATTTCATCACCCGTAAATGACGAACAGCATCAAAAGTTTATAACGACCCGTTGTATCACAATTAGTTTCTAAAAAAGTAAAATTTAAGGTTGGTTCATGTACACAAAAAAAAGCGCCAGAGACCTCTGGCGTTTTTTATTGTATAATTTTGGTTTTAGATTAATTTAAGATTGAGAAACTATAATCCCGATAACTATCGTGACATAATCCTATAATCCTATAATCCTATAATCCTATAATCCTATAAGCCTATAAGCCTATAAGCCTATAATCCTGTAAACCCTTCACGCCATATAACGATTCCCCACCCATACAAATCGGCGGTTAACGTACAATGCATCCGTGAAACTCGCATTACCACTCGGATTTCCACCAGTTACATGCAAATCGCTGAACGCTGCATGTTGGTTTACAAAAGCAGCTCCAACAAAATTGAAACTCACTGGAGCAAACACCCCATTCATGGTATCTTCAACAATATTGCAAAAATCGTTGTTTGTAGAATAACATTGACAAGTAATAGCACCTTTATTTTTTGCACTTTCCGCGGTTAATTTCAAACTCTCAGCTGAATCCTTGGTTTTCACAACAAACAAAATTGGTCCGAAACACTCGTGTGACCAAGCCTCTTTATCTGCGGCATTCACCACAACTACAGCAGGACTAAGCACTCTAGTGTCCGCAAATTCAGGATTCACAAAATCAATTGGCCTCAAGGCCACTTCTTTGTTCTCCAAGGTTTTTAAAACCCTGTTCCTTGTAATGTCATTTTGAATTGCACCCAGAGTAAATGGCCCCATTTTGGGGTTTTCTACCAAACCTTTAATAGAATCAGCAATGCCTTGTACCACTTCTTCGAACGACAAATGTCCCTCAGAAGTGTCAATACCAGACTCAGGCACGAAAACATTTTGTGGTGCGGTACACATTTGACCACTGTACAAACTTGCAGCGAAAGCCAAATTTCCGAAAACCGATTTAGCATCTGCCACTGAATCTAAAATAACTGAGTTTACTCCCGCTTTTTCAGTAAATACAGTTTTACCATTTAAAGATTCAATATAGTCTCCGAAAGCCGAACCACCAGTATAGTCAATCAACTGAATATCTGAATGTTCTGCCAACTTTTTAGTGATAGGTTCCTCAAGAGTATCTACTGCCAATTGTACAATAGACGTAGGCAAATGATGTTTCACCAAAACTTTTTGCATTTCAGCCACAACGATAGCAATCGGTAAAATACTCTTTGGATGAGGCTTCACAATGCTCACATTACCCGCAATTAGGTTGGCAAACAATCCGGGAACTGTATTCCAAGTTGGAAACGTGCTGCAACCAATCACCAAACCAATACCTTTTGAAATTGCTTTAAAATTTTTCTTTAAGGTTAGATCAAATTTACCCATATTCTTGACCCAAGTAACGTCGTGATCAAAACGCTCAAGTTCTTGCAAACCCATTGCAATAACTTCTAAGGCCCTGTCATTGGCATGAGGACCGCTGGCTTGAAAACTCATCACAAAGCTTTGTCCTGTAGTGTGCATGGTAGCATACGCAATTTCAAAAAAGCGTTCTCTCACTGCATCCAACATTTCCACCAAAATATTGGCTCTGTTTTGTGGGGACAAAGACGTCCATGCCGTTTTAGCCGCATTGGCTTTTGAAATCAACGTCTCTACTGTAAACTGCGGATAATGAACACCGAGTCCCACTTGCATATAAGGAGAAACCTCAGTTCCAATCCAACCCGTTGAATCGTTAGAATCAAGTTCCGTAAAATTCTCATTCAATTGTTTGCTGAAAGCAGTTTTACCAAGTTCATTCCAATCTTCAGGATAGGCTTTGGGATTTTCAGGGTAAGCTGAAAAATATAATCTTGATTTTAGCGCTTGTTGCGCATCATGTAATATTGAATTCATTGCTTGTGTTGTCATATTATTATGCTTGTCCAGTTTGTCCACCAAAATTCAAAGGCACATTCGGTTGTCCGTGCATTTCATCAAGTTCAATTTCACCAAAGTTTGATTCATAACGAGCCAAATTATCGCCCAAGGCCATCAACAAACGTTTGGCATGGTGAGGAGCCAAAATGATTCTGCTTTTTACTTTCCCTTTGGGAACTCCTGGCATCATTCGAATAAAATCAAGAATGAATTCAGACTGACTATGCGTAATGATTGCAAAATTGCTGTAAGTGCCTTCTGCAATCTCTTCTGTTAACTCAATATCTAAAGATTGAGGATTTTGTTCTTCGTGATTATTGGACATAGTACAAATTTAATCCTTTATATTTGAATTAAACATTTAGATTCAACGAATTTCTGTATACGTTGGCATAAAAATTGATTTATCAGTAACCAATTACAACAAAGTTCGTCTATAAACTAGATATAATGAATCATCATTCAATCAATTAAATCAAAAAAACATGAAATTATTTGCAATTTTCAGAAAATATTTCCTCTTTGTTTTCGCAATTTTCACAATTGCCAACACCAAGGCACAAACACCTACATGGGCCGAAAATATTGCTCCTATATTATATAAAAACTGCACAAAATGCCACATTGATGGTGGAATAGCACCGTTTTCATTGGTGGGTTATTCCAATGCTCAATCTATGGCAAGCAGTATTTCGTATTCGGTTGATTCAAAAAGAATGCCGCCTTGGCCAGCCGATCCAAAGTTTAAAAGATACGCACATGAAAGAATATTGAGTACCCAGGAAATAGAAGCCATAAAAACTTGGGCCAACAACAATGCTCCATCTGGTAATTTAAATGTGGCACCTCCTGATCCCGTTGCTCAAACAGGGGCGCAACTTACTGGAGCCAATATGATTTTAAAAATGCCCGATTACATTGTAAACACAACAACAGATGAATATCGCTGCTTCGTGTTGCCAACCAATATCCCTCAAAATCAATACGCCACGGCTTTAGAAGTTGTTCCTGGGAATCGACAAATTGTGCATCATGTTTTGGTGTTTCAAGACACAAGTAGCATTCCCGTTACAAAAGACAACCAAGATCCCAATCCCGGTTATCTTGCATTTGGTGGCACAGGTTCTCCAACTTCACAGCTAATTGGTGTTTATGTTCCGGGTCAAGAGCCTTTCATTTTCCACCCAGGTTTTGGCACCAAGCTATTGAAAAATACGAGAATTATCCTTCAAATCCATTATCCGGGCGGTGTAAATTCCATGCTCGATTCTACGAAGGTTTACCTCAAAACAACAACCAACACATTGAGGGAAGTTTTAATTTCGCCCATTTTGAATCATAACAATAACAACATGACCAATGGTCCATTGTACATTCCAGCGAACGTTGAAAAAACATTTTACACAAAATATACGGTAAATGGCAAGGCTACAGTTTTTGCGGTGGCACCCCACATGCACCTGATTGGAACGAGCATCAAAGCATATGGTTTGAGAGGAACCGATACCCTAAAATTCATAGATATTCCAAATTGGGATTTCCATTGGCAAAGAACCTATTCGTTTAAAAATCCTGTGATTGTGCAAAACGCTGATATTTTATGGGCACAAGCCAAATACAACAACACCAGTAGCAATCCGAACAATCCCAACAATCCACCATTGGCCGTTGCAAAAGGTGAAGGCACCGCCGATGAGATGATGCTTGTATATTTTTGGTATGCCGGATATCAAGCCGGTGATGAAAATTTGGTAATTGACACAACCAGCTTAAAAAACATTTCAGGAACGGCCAAAATTGCCAAAATAAACACCAGTTTATATCCCAA
>JACCDI010322517.1_pt1 | contig 71063 bp, 80 predicted proteins | sample 7442791 | NCBI WGS metagenome assembly JACCDI01 (sample SAMN15323434, study PRJNA562643) | freshwater metagenome | isolation source: river surface water | place: USA:Blue River Watershed | collected 2017-08-15
CTTGATCTTGATTTTACAAAAACACAACTCTTTGTGATTGATATGGAATGGTTAGGTGTTGGTAGAATTCGTTATGGTTTTTATGCTTATGGACAAATTCGTTATTGCCATCAAGTCACCAATATCAATGTTTTGATAGAACCTTATACAAATACCATTAATTTACCCATTTCTCATCAAATTATTTGTAATACTGCAGGTGAGACTGGTTCCATGACACAAATTTGCTCAACAGTTATTTCGGAAGGTGGTTATAATCCTATTGGAAGACCTTTTACAGTTTCTAATAATGATTCAACTGTTGAAGTTTCTATAAGTGAAACACCATTGATTGCTATTCGAGGAGGTGGTGTCAATTATTATCATCAAAACATTGTTCCAACTGGAATATCAATTATAGATACTTCTACAAATAATAATCTTTTATACAGATTACGCATTTATTTAGCAGGAGATTCGCCAAGTTCTAATAATACTGCGTCTTTTACAACATTTGATAGTGCAAGAAGTGTTGTTCAATATTCATCAGGAACTAATATTGTAGGAACAGGAACATTTCAAACAAGTAATTCGATTATTTTAGATCAAGGCTATTTTTATGGAAGAGGCACGATTGCATTTAATTCACTCTCAAATGTTTTTAGCAGTTTGTTATTACAAGTCACATCTGATATTGATTTAACATCCGATATTTTAGTTTTAACTGCTGAAAAAATAGGAACTTCCACAACACCCGTATTAGCAACGATTTCTTGGCAAGAGATTTATTAATTTTTTTATCATCATTGCAAATATATAATATATTTTATTATATAAAAATGATTGAAAACTAAATTTAAATTGGAAGATAAGCGTATTCGATAGTTTGAGATGATCCACTATTATTTGTAATATTAAATGTAAATGTAGTTGTAGGTGCTGTAGCTGTTGAAGAATTTAAAATTGTGCCAGGAGTTCCTATAATCTGAGATGGAATTGAATTTAACACCAATTGAATTGGAGAGAATGCATTATAATACCATCCATATTGTGTTCCAATGACTGGAACATTATTATTGGTTACTGTTACAGTTGCATTCCACACAAGAATACCATTTGGAATATTTCCCCTTACCCACATTACATAAGTTCCATTTTGAGGAACTGTAAAACTATAATCAGCTGTTCCAGCAGTTACTGACCAATTACCTGATACTAAACCAATAGATCCTGTTGGACCATCTGCACCAGTTGGACCATCTGCACCTGTTGGACCTGTAATACCAGTTGGACCTGTTGCTCCTGTATCTGTTGCTGATCCAGGTATTCCTTGAGGACCAGTTGGACCAGTTGGACCAGTTTCACCAGTAGGACCTGTTGCTCCTGTATCTGTTGCTGATCCAGGTATTCCTTGAGGTCCCGTAGGACCTGTCATACCAGTAGGACCCATTGAACCATTTGAAAGATAACCAAATGCAATATTTGTCACAGATAAATTATTATCATCCATGGCAAAAAATCCATATAATGAAGAAGTTCCATTATTTGTAGATAATGGTTGATATACTTTCAAAATACCATTTTGATACCAATAAGCACCTGATGATGTTACTGAAATTGTAAATATATCTCCTGCATTATATGTTCCAATGAGTGTAGGTAATCCGGATTCATTATAAAAATAATAACAATTAGTATCATTAAAATCAAATCCATATGCATATGAAGTTAAATTTTTTGTTAAAGCAACAGTTATTTCTTTACCAGATACTGGTTTTGTTGGAATTTTAAATGTTAAAAAAGTTGCATCATAAGAAAAAGATTCAACAGTTGAAGCACTCTTTGAAATAGTAGTTGTGTTTGAAACTGAATTTGGAGTTAATATGATTTCAGGATCTGATGTTGTTAATGTAAATAATGCTGGGCCCGTCATTCCAGTAGGACCTGTAGGACCTGTCATTCCAGTAGGACCTGTTATTCCAGTAGGACCTGTTGGACCCGTAATTCCAGTAGGACCTGTTGGACCTGTTATTCCAGTAGGACCTGTTGGACCTGTTATTCCAGTAGGCCCTGTTTCACCAGTAGGACCTGTCCAACCTGTAAATCCAGTTTGACCTCTTAATCCAGTTGCTCCTGTTGGACCTGTATGACCTGTAGGACCTGTAGGACCTCTTGATCCACTAAAACCAGTTGGACCTGTAGAACCTGTTGATCCTGTCCATCCAGTGGGTCCAGTTGATCCTGTCATACCAGTAGGTCCTGTTTGTCCCGAAGGACCTGTTGGTCCAGTAACTGTTGAAGCATCTCCAGTAGGTCCAGTAAATCCAATTGGACCCGTTGGTCCAGTCGCACCTGTTCCTGATGCTTCACCAGCAGGTCCAGTAAATCCAGTGTAGCCAAAAGGACCAGTAGGACCCGTTTCACCTTGAAATCCACGAGGACCACGATTTTGAGTAATTTCAATTGGTGTGCATCCATTCTTATTCGGATAGATAAAATATTTTCTGCAACTCATTTTTACTAATTTATACTTACATTTTTTTATAGAAAAAATATATTTAAAAAATAGGATAATTATGTTTTATCATACATATATTGACCGTTTATATGTAGTCTCTGGATTATCACGATCTGGAAATCACCTTTTTTTAACATGGCTCATTTCATCTTTTCAAGATGGTGAAGTTTATTTTTTAAATAATATTTCTCCCAAATTTTATCCTCCTAAAGAACCTAATTTAGAATATATAGATTTGATGATGGAATTTAATGCAACTACAAGAGATGGTGGTCGTCAAATTCAAAGTATCAAAGAAGAAGAGATTCGAAATAAACTCTCTACACAACAAGAGATGAAAGATTTATTGGAAGGTAAAAAACAAAAGATTAAAGTTCTTGTCTTCTCTATTGAAAATAAATTTGCTGATTCACTCGATGAATATGCGAGTCGATTTAAAAATGTAGAAAAAACATATAAAGTTATTATCATTCGTGATCTTCTAAATTTAGTAGCAAGCCGTCTTGAAGCGGAAAGAAAACTTATTCCACAACTTGAAAAAGAAAGAAAACCTTTTCATCATATGGGAATGGAAATACCTTGGAAATTTCATAGTTATGAAACTGATCTTTTCACATTTAGTTATTGGGTCAATCTTTATTTTTCAACTCGAAATCCAAAATATATTACTTTTAATTATAATCCATTTATTCTTAAAGAATCAAATCGAAAAGAATTAGCCAAAAAATTACAAATTCCATTTGAAAAAACACAATTAGTCCAATCAGGTTTTTTAACGGGATCCAGTTTTAAACATGATGTAAATGATAAAAACATCTATAAATATTTTATGAGATGGCAACATTATGAAAATGATCCACTTATGCAAGTATTTTTACAAAATCCCACTATTCTTGAATCTTTATGTAAAGACTTTCTCTTTTGTCTTAATTTAAAAGAGAAGAAAGTCATAATAGATCAACATGTGATTCCATTGGAAACTAAAAATATTCAACCTAAAAAGAGAAAATTACTAAAAAAAAATAAAACAAAAAATAGAGATGAAAAGTAAAAAAATTATTTCAAAATCAAATTTTAAAATTGATTATTATGTCAGAACTTCAGAAATGATAGGTTTAAAACAAAAACCTTTTGAAAAAAAAAATTCAAATATCCTTTCTACTAAAAATGATTGGAAAACGATTTATTACTTTCGTAAAGGAATCATACCATTATTTGAAAATCCTTTATTTATGAATGGAAATATTTTTATGTTTAACATTCCTATTATAACAAATACAGAATTAAAAACAAAAATAAAAGAGTTTATCGAATATATGAAGTTGAATAGTGAAATATCTGGGATTCTTGTAAAAAAAAGGATTACGAATAATAATCATATAAAATCTTATTATACAATTGAAGTATGGACAACATATATCGGCACAAATCATTTATTGATTCAAACACTTCAAAAAATATTTGAATATAATGGAAAAATAAAAATATCTCTCTTTCATCCTGTAGCTTTACCACAAAATAAAGATTTAACTTTTGTTCAATTACGTGATAAAAAAATGTATTTATTACGATTTGATCCAGTTTTAACACATAAAATGTATTTTAAAAGAGAATGGTGGGAGATCTTTATGTTTCCTTATTTTAAAAAATATTATCGTCCCAATACAAATGTTATCGATATTGGTGGAAATGTTGGAACTCATACTTTACTCCTTTCTGAAATTATTTCACCAAAATCTACAATTTATGTGTTTGAACCTGTTTTTGCTGATATTATTGAAATGAATGTCAAAGAAAATCACATTGAAAACAAAGTTGTAATCTATAATGAAGGTGTTGGTGACAAAAATGAAAAGATGAATATTGACATTTTTCCAAGAAACTGTATTCGTAATTTTGGAAAACAATCATTTATTGAGAAATATAGAAATTTAGAATTTAATATATTTAATCAAAAAACGAAAAAAAAATGCCAACCTGTTTCACAAAAGATTCAAATTGTCACTCTTGATTCCAAAAAGATTACAAATGTTTCTATTCTAAAAATTGATGTGGAAGGTATGGAAATACAAGTTTTAGAAGGAGCTATTGAAACCATCACTCGCGAAAAACCTGTTATTTTTATTGAAATATGGAAAAGAAATTTGAAAAATACATTAGCTACTCCTATTTATAAAAAACTTATCGAAGAACTTCATTATAAAATCATTAATATTCATGGATATGATGAAAATGATTATATTTTAGTTCCACCAAATTAAATATAATCACATTTTATAATTTTATTCCCTTCTTGGATCTGAAAAGGTTTTCCACATCCATATATTAAATCTCCTTCTTTCCATCGATCACAATCCTCTTTCGATGCATGTGGAGGTATCTGTTCCCCATTATTTTTAAAAATACCATGACGAAAGATACGACAATTCATCTCTTTCAAATAAATCATAATATCCCCATCACAATAAGGACATTTCACACAAATCCATTCTTCTTCCATTTTCTTCATAAACTCTGAAAAGAGTTTTAGCACTCTGTATATATGATTTCATTTTATAAAATTTTTGAAAAAAACTTAATTAAAAGTTTTCATCCATCCAATCCGAAAGCCATTCACGATTTTGCTGAATGGAAAAACATTCATAAGGAGTATCATATAGAATGGGAAAATAGTCAATATCGTCATTGTAAGGTTCTATTTCCAAAATAAGCATCTTAATGTGCCAATCAATTCCTTCTTCGGTTCCACTTTCAATTTGACGAACCACTTCTTCACGAACAGGCCATGGAAACATATCTCCCAAATAATTCCTATCAGCATCTTGTGTCAAAATTTGCATCATATAAGGAAGTGCTTGTTGTGTCACTGCGATCAGATCAACTGCATCCCCTTGCATGCGGATAAAATGCATATAAAGCTTTAAAAGAGGCGAATGAATGCGTTCTGACACTTTTTTATTTGAATAATCAGCATAAAAATCAGCAAGAATCTTTTCGGCACTCTGTTGAAAGACATCCATCTTGGATTTTTTTGAGATATACAATGTTTTATAAGAATTTAGGTAAATTTAGTCAGTTTTTTTAACATTTATAAAGGATCAAAGACAATTAAGCCTCAGAAGGGTTCTCGAGAGAAGACAATGCCTTCAATTGGGCATTCTGCTTCTCAATCTTCTTTTCAAGATCGTTTTTACGTTCCTCATTCTGAGCAACTGCTCTTTCCAACTCTTGGATCTCCCGAAGCATCGAAATGACTCGATCAATCTCAGTTTCCTGTTCCGCCCTCTTCGAGACCGGCATGGCAGGATCTTCCAAAGATCTCTTTCTGGAAACCTCTGAAGATTCAATTTTTGCAGGAGGACCTCCTCCAGCTCCAGCACGTAGTGCATGGAAAGATGGACGGTCTAAACTCGCTAAAACCTCTTCACGAGATGCTTTTGTTAGAGTGACCTGAATATTTCTTCCTGGGTAAAGTGTCTTGAAAGGTTGAGATGGATGAATAGGAATAACACGGGTATCATCCTCTGTAAATTCTACCTTGAAAAGTCTTCTTCCTAATTCACTTTGAAAGTGAATTCTATAGGGCTTCGAAATATGAGGATATCTTGATGTGTCAAAAGCTAATCCACGATTTGTCTTTAAATTAAACAAATCACAAACTGACATTTCATCAATTCTTTTTTCCAACATATGTTTATGAAGGTCACGCAAGAAATCATCAGAAGATGCCATTTTGATTGTTTTTTTTTGATTAATTTATCTTTTCAGATCTTTTTACTAATTTTTATCAGTTTTTTTATAAAATGAATTGTCTATTTAGACACCAGCCAATCGACGTAGCTTCTGCTTGTTTTCGGCAAATTCACCTTCCATCTTCAGCAAATCCCTCTTGAGAGTATCGTTTTTCGTTATCAATTCATTAAGATGATCTCTTATCTTGTCAATTCGATACAGTTGAACAGGAGCCAAAGCAGGCTTCTCCACAACAGATGCCAAAACAGCCTCATCCATAGCAGGTGCCACAACAGGCTCGTCCATAGCAGGTGCCACAACAGCCTTCTCTACGACAGATGCTGAAACAGACTCATCCATAGCAGGTGCAACAACAGCCTTCTCAACAACAGATGCCAAAACAGGCTCATCCATAGCAGGTGCAACAACAGCCTTCTCCACGACAGGTGCGGGAACAGGCTTCTCAGCAACAGGTGCAGGAGGTGGTCCAGCCGGTAGAGGTGGAATAAATGGATTCAAACCAAAATTATTAAAGGGAATGTTTTCAGAAATAGGAACCAATCCAAATAGTCTATTCTGTAAAACAGGTTTGGGCAAAAAAGGCGATGCAACATCAACTGGAGCCGGTAAAGCAGGAGCAAAAGATGGCAAAGGAAAAGAATGAATACTATATGCCTTTGGAAAAAGAATCTTCATTTTTCTACACAAATCCAAAATTTTACTATCGAAATAAAACATGCGAATTTGAGGATGATTGTCGCGCATGTAAAGGTCGAAATTAAAATAAAAAAATCCCAAACCATTATCAACATCCATTCCAGTTTTGATCAATTGATTCATAAATCGGTAAAGGATAAGAATCGTTGATCGATTGTGTTCTCGCGTAACATTAATATCCAATAGAGTCTTTGAAAAAATCAATCCAACTGCTAACAATTTCATATGAATTGAATACTTGCTATTGTCACGATTCATAAATGAATAATTATATGACAACAATACAGGCATAATGTGTTCATAAAATCTTGATTCTCTTTCTTCAGAAAAATAATCGTGCAAGTCCTTGTTAGCATAAAATTTATTCAACAAAGCATGCAACATATTCGCTTTTCTATTAGGATCAAATTTTGGATATTTCCAAAAAATCCTCTCTGCAACCTTGGTAGGTTCATCTGGATTCAATAAAAGTTCCATTATGTGTGTTTTTTGATATCTTTCTTTTTAGAATCTAAATTTTATTCATTTCAGTTTTTTATAAAAATGATATTTACGTTATGATATTAATCTTTGTATTTTTCTCTTGTTCTCTTCATACTCATCCTCCAGTCTTGATAAAGCCAATGATCCTTGCACAAATTCAGCCTTTAATCGTATAAGATGTTTTAATATTGCTTCACTGTCAAACATAGGATTTCCAAGAGTTGAATGAACAGATTGTAATGGAATCGGAGATTCACAAAGAAGAGATCTGAGATCTCGCGATTCAGAGATCACTCGAGGCACTCTTTCTTGTCGAGATCCATCCCTAAAGATCCGAAGATTCTGGCTCAAAAAAGGATGCAACAAAATAGGGCAAAATTCTAAATATTCCGGAAATTGGCTTTTCAAATAATCCACCATAGAAATATTAAATTTTCCATGCCCATTCTCATATGTCATTCCTATTCGAACAATACCGGAAACAAACTTCCATAAAAGAGTCAAATGTCTATCTGTCCTCGGAAGAATCCTCTCTACACTTACAACATAATTCGAAAATAATAATGAAATGACCATCAATGCCATATCCATTCGTATTTCACGTTTATTGATTATTTCAAAGGATCTCCGAAAAGAACAATGGACTGGATAGACATGCTGATAAAAACGCACCTCATAGATAGGATCAAAATAATGATAAACTTCAGGAACCGATACATACATCAAACGTAAGCTCTCATACAACTCACTGTAATGTTCCTTTGCTTCTTCTAAAGAAAAGGGTTTTTGGCGTGGCGAAATTATAGGTAAGCTCATATTGAGCTTTTTTAAATTAATAGAATATCAACAAATATTAAAATCAAAAATATCAGTTTTTTTTACTTTATTATATTATTCATTATTAGAATTTAATGAAATCTATCTCTTTATATTCAAAATATATTGATCAAATCAAAAAACTACTTAAAAAAAACTTATTTAAAACAAAATTGGAAAAATTATCTTCAAAAGCTAAAAAGAGTCATAAAAAATCGATTCAACATGCATATGCATATTATGAAAGGCATTATCAACAAAAACCGATTGTTTATCAAGTAGATAAAGATTCAAATATATCTTATCAAGCAAAGGATTTGGAATCATTAAAAATTCAACAGATGTCGATTGGAACATTTGCAATTAAAGATCAACATCCTTCTGTTGTTAATTTTTATCAAGTTTTATCAAATTATCATCAACAACAATTTGAAACTTATCGATTTGGAACACCACTTCATTATTTTCAAGATGTAAAAGATATTGTAAAACATTTTGAAGAATTTCAATCTAAAAAAAAGAAATTTATTAGTATTTCACTCATTACACCTTGTAATACTCCTTTTTGTAAAACCATTCATACTACTTTTAAACCATTACAACATATTGCTAAACCCATTAAAAGTGCTTTTCATGCTACTCTTGAACAACCCATTATTGATATTGAATTGAAAGCAAATCATAAAAAAATAAGTAAAACAACTTATTATACAATTTTATTTCCCATGACACAACAATATTATAAAGGTGTTGGACATCGTTTATTATTATCACCTTCCATTTTTCAATTTGAAAAGAATAAATACAAAAAAATGGTAAAAGATAAAAAAGTAGCAAAATTATATGATTATATTCATTTAGATAAAACAAATGATGGTGAAACTGGATTTAAATCAATTGTTGACATGACATGTTATTATTATTTGTATTTACATAAAAAATATGCTTTGGGATATCATTGTCGATCTGGTAAAGATAGAACATCTGTTTTTGATGCGATTGTTCAATCAACTCTTTATCATATTTCATCTTTAAAAACATTTTCAAGTATGAATGATATTGATGATGCTTTTTATTATACTATTCGTGAATATTCTAAAAAGTTTTTAATCTATGGTTTATTAATTGCTTTTGGATCTACTGGTATTGTAGGACTTAAACTAAAAACAGTTCCCATTGCTTATTATTTATTCCAAGATGATCATGAATTATTTTTGAAATATGTTGGTGATTCAAAATATGCAGAGACATAGAAAATATATCATTTTAAAGTAAAGATGAAACCTACTTTTTATGACAATTACATACATAAGTTAAAAGAAAAATTAACAAAAGATCTTTTTACAACAAATCTTCCAGCATTACAAAAAACACCTATTAAAGAGAGTCCAGAGATGATTTTTGATCATGCTATGGAATATTATAAAGAACATGATCAAATGAAACCAAAAAAATATAAAATTTCAAAAAATGAAAAGATAGAATATATTGCAAAGAATGAAGAAGGAAAATCAGTAGGAATTGCCAAAGGAACTTTTTATTTAAAATATCATCCACAAATTGTCAATTTTTATCAAATTTCAACTAAATTTTCAAAAATACCTTTGATTCAAAATTATCGATTTGGAACTCCTGTTCATACATTTCAATATATCTCCAAAATTGTAGAACATGTTGAAAAGTTTTCTCCTAAAAAAAAGAATTTAATTGTCTTTTCACTCTTAAGTCCTTGTAATAATAAAATCTGTAAATCTTTCTCTGTAGTTGCTAAGCATGGTTCTAAATTCTCAGGTCTCCTTAAAAAAGGTTTAAGTGCTACTAAAGAAGAGATGATTATTCAAAAAGAATTAGATGCTTGTGGAAAGAGATTTGGTAAAAATAAAATTCGTTATAACACCATTCTATTCCCTCTTAGTTCTCAAACTTATACTGGAGTAGGTTCTAAATTACTTCCAGTCGGTGTAAATACTTTTCATTATGATAAAGAAGAGTATAAAAAAAAGATAAAAGATCCTAAAGTTAAAAAGATTTATGATCTGATTCATCTCGAAAATGATCCTTCAGGTGAAATGGCTTATCAATCTATCATTCGTATTGCTTGTTATTTTTACCACTCTCTTCGCAAAGATTACATACTTGCTTATCATTGTAAATCTGGTAAAGACAGAACTTCTATTTTTGATGCGATTCAACAATCCACTTACTATTATTTAAGTCATCATAAAGAAATCACTGGACCTGATCATCTTACTTCTCAAGATTTTGAAGAAATTCGTCATTTATCACAAAAATTTTTGATGTATGGTTTAATCGTTGCATTTAATTCTACCAGTGTAGTTGGTTTGAAACTCAAAAATATTCCTGTTGCAAAATATATCTTCCATGATAACAAAGAAATCTTTAATCGTTTCATTGGTCATTCCAGTATTGTTTCTTCTTAATTTATAAAGTTTGCTTTTTTTTTAAAGATCACGGAAACCATCAAGCTCATCCGTAATCATATATGACAGAACCTGTCCGGCATCGCGCTTGGCACAGAAAGCAGTTTCAAGAGGATTGACATCCGTGAGAACATCCCACATCTTGTCAATGTATCCTCCAGAAGTCTTCCCTCCAAACTGATACACACCAAACTCATCGCCATATTTGTAGGCAAGAATAAGTATGCAACCGCGCGGGCCGTTGCTCCTACCCATCGAATCACGACCAGGAAGTAGTGCTTGCAAATAGCTCGTCTTCAGCTCCACTGAAACGGTCTTTTCAGGGAATGTGAAATTGTGTCTGATAGACCTCACAGATGTGGGAATGCGATCACGCCATTCATCTGCAATGAGATTGTAGATGCCACATGGCATAAGACCAGTGTAGGCGTATTTCTTCAAAATGACAAAGATTGCCATGTAGTGAAGATCTCGGCAGAGACGAGCACATTCCTCTTCTGAGAAAAAAGGGAGCCACAAAATGTACAACAAGTACCTTCCAAAAGCAGTCTGATGGAGACCAAGGCCGATAGGACTGATGCCGTTCCATAGATACTGCTGGAGAAAAGGCAAATGAATAGAACCTCCTTCTAACAGTATTTGAAGTGTAGCCAAGTTCTCAGGAGATATCCATGGATGATCTACCTGTGCAACAGGTGCAACAGGTGCAACAGATAGAGTACAAGCAACCATCTTGGATGTTTTAGGCTATTTATAATATTTTCATTTACTAAATGAAAATACTGTCAGTTTTTACTAAAAAAAATCATCAAATTACAAAAACTTGAATATAAAAAAATGATATGATTTATCATTTATTTATCTTTTCTACAAAATTACAAAAACAAAAATGTTGGACGTATCACCTTCTTTACATGAACGTGAAGCTGATTTTTATCGAAATCTTCAAAAGATTGAAAGAGTCCTTGTCAGACGTGAATGTGAATTAGTGAATATCCTCAAAAAGATGCTACGTGAAAAAAAGTATTTATTCGAATGGATGAACGAGAACTCAATCTCTTTTCCTCCTCTCAAAATAGAGCCTTTGAAAAAGTCGAGTATTTATACCGATTGTTCCCATTTAATCATGAAAAATGAAAAACTAATGATTGAATCTTTTACAGTCGCTTTTGATGATTCAGAACCGGATGAGCCTTTTTATTGGAAAATCAGCCGTTCTTTTTTTGAACCATCCGATACAGATTTACAACATCTTCTTTCTATGAAAGTAGATGATGCAGAAGCCTTTCAAGCATTCCTTGTTTATTATCAGACTCTTTAAATAGTGTTTTATTTATAATTCAAAAGATCGAATGATTTTAAAAAATTCAATCATTTGATGTAATATATTTACCCATTCTTTCGTCATTTTATATCGAATTGATATTGAATAAGATTCCTCACGAGGTATAAGCGAAGTGACAAATTGGAAAGTATTTGACGAATCCATATGCATCATAAGATGTAAATCCGAGATTTCGCTTAATTTTGAAGTATTTTGATAATAATTCGATATTGTGCTTTCAAAACTTTCTATCCATTTTTCACGAATCTTTTTTGTATTTGGCACTTTAAAAAGATGTTCAATCGATTTTTCCATATCATCAAATTGAAGACTCAATTTTAAAGTATCAATGGAAACAAGACTATATCCAAATGTAGAATGTCTTCTCATAAAATCATCTAAATATGTAATCTCTTTGGTATGTTGTCCATATTGTTGATAAATTACCCTCATTTTATAAGTTTTTTTAGGTAATAAATATTCAAGAATCGTTGGCATCTGATCCATAGAAATCTTCTCCTCTTCAAATCCCTCTAATAAAATCTTCGCATGGGACTTTTGTCTATCTCGACATTGATTCTTCTCCTCTAATCCATTATCTTCTGATATTTCCATTTTATCATTTACGTTCTCATTTTCTTTATATAGGGTTTATTTAACCAAAAAAGATGATAGCAAAATACTTTGTTATCTGACAATGAATAGAATAAAATAAAAGCAGATAAACATGCCCTTTGCTGGAACGATTGACGAGTTGTGGGAGAGGTGGTTTGAATTGATATCGGCGTCTGACGCTGAGAACCCTTACATTGATCCCTTTACTGGAATGAGTCTCATTTCCCTCACTTTCCGCAATGGTTGTGAGGACATCGGACACGACATGTCTCCGGCTACCATTCTTGCTGTTTTGGCAAGATTTAGGCGCTTGATTCATTTCATGCCTCTGATGGAGCGGTATTTTGACCCTGAGAACGAGATCAACGGCAACGCTGAGCGATGCGCAGATGACCAACAACCCGACCTCAAGATCATCCACTATGTGGAGCAGATCTTTGTCGGCATCATCTTCTCGGAGGACATTGTTCTTCGTAGGCTCTTTTACAGGGTGCATTCATGCCTTGTTTGCCACGCGGAGGGCTCTTTGTCCAATGTGGCAACCATCGCCATTCTCAAGGACATTTACACCCGTGTCTTTGAGCACGTTGCCACCACTGACCGTGTCATCTCAGAGATGCACCGTAAGGGCTTCTTGTTCCACCTTATCCCCTTTCTGGTCGAATACAACTTCCAAGAGGGGGACTTGGTGGCAGGTAACAACCCCATCTTTTTGGCTATCGATTTCCTCTATTCGCCCACGGAGGAAATGAGCCATGCTGAGAGCTACAGGGTCTCTTTGGAGAATCACGCTCGCATCGTGGGAATCCCTCAAACCCAGATGATGTAATCACTTTGTCTTCGCATAGAGTTGGTAAATCACATTATCGTTTATAAAAAAAGTTGACGACTTTTCTTCGAAAAGTCTCGATCTCTTTTATTCCTCTGGAAGAAAAAAGTTGACAGCTTTTCATATCAAAAACTTTATTTGTAAAAAATATATTCCTACTCTGTCAATCATGACAAACAGTCCCTCGCGCCCCCGGCGCCCCCAGCGCCCTTCGCGCCGATTGCTTTCTTGGCGTGCTATGGAACGCGACGTCTCTGAGAGATTTAATGCGCTCTTCGAGAAGTTCGAAGAGCTTCTCGAAGAGTTGAAGGAGGTCTACCACCCCCACTCCGATGTTTATGACTATGTTGTCCCCTGCTCTTTGCAGTATGCTCTTAGTCGCCATTCCTATGCAAAGGATCTTCTTGTGCGCCTTATTGGCCAGATCCGTGACCTTGAGGCCTTCCTTAAGTTGGTGGAGAACTACTTCAGCTGTGACGGCTGTGACTGCTGTGACGGCTGTGACGGCTGTGACGGCTGTGACTGCTGTGACGGCTGTAACGGCTGTGACGGCAAGCTCGGTTACGGAATAAACTGTGACCCTGGTGGTGATCGTCTTAAGAAGCCCATGATGGCTCTCCTCTACCACCTCGAGGTCGAGTTCTCTAAGTTGTTCACAGAGTGGACTCCCACGTCAATGGTCTATTGCCTCCATATCCACTATCGTCTGGTAGATATGAAGGATGAGTGTGATCTCGTTGAGATCGGTCAGATCTTGACCCACTACTTCAACAGCCTGAACGACCCTGTCGTCCAACTGCTTGTGGAGAGGGATTTCCTCTCTCACTTCGTGAAGGAACTGGTCAATACCCATTTTGCGATTGACGAGTTTGCTAAGATGCGCTACATGCTGTACAGACTTTATGGCAAAAAGGTGGAACACCTCGCTCTTGTCAGGGCGTTTGTCATGCACTCTGCATTTGATATGCCGGCCGTTGAGCACCACAACTTTGCTCCTGGGCCCACAACCACCTTCTACCAGAGCATCGTCGCCGATTTCAGGACGTCTATCAAAACCCCCACTGATCAGGTGGTCAGATCACTTGTGAGCAGGGTTGTGATGGGTCTTGACATCGGACTCGATGAGTTCTGCAGGTCAGTGATGCCGAGCTACTTGCCCGACAGCCTTCCCAAGCTTGCGAAGACACATGAAATCGCAGGCGTGGGTGTGGAGTACCTTCAGACATGGATGTCTCTGCTGGAGTCTCGACTGTCGATCGCCACCACGCGTCGCGATCTGTCGGCTGACTTCAACTAAACCTCATTCAGACAAACTTATAATTACATATGAAAAGAATTTTTTTTTTCAAAACATTTCATATATTTTTCTTGAATATCTTTACATATATTTGTATTATCATATTCGCCTTGACATGATTTATACAAGTGCTCCATCACTTCACATTCTATATGAACTCTTCTCTTCTCTTTCTCTTTGATTATATAACCTTTTTCATTTGGCCAAATATTATCTTTCATTTTACATAAAATAAATAAATATATTTATTTTCATGAATTAAACAAAAAAATTATAAAATACTTCGTTGTTGATCAAACAAAGAAGAGTATAAGTCAATCATATCATTTACATGTTTTAAAAATCGATTCATATATTCTTCATTAAACTTACCAGTAGGATCAAATCCATACGCTTTGAAATCAATGAGTATTTTTGTATAAACATGATCTTTTATATTATCTTTCATATGAAATTCATTTGATTCTTTATAAAATACGAATGATTTTTTTATATTTTTCATGAGTAAATACCAATGTGTATTTCTTCTCACCATATAAGAATCACAAAGAACATGTAAAAAGAAATCACAAAATCCATTTATTTTCCCCATCATTTCCATCTTCGTTTTAAGATATTTATTCTTATTTTTATAAATTTCAATATATAAATCATAATAAGTTGAATCTTTCATATCAATTCCTGTAAAGAATATCATATACCATAATAATACATAATGAACTAAATTTTGCATAAATAAAGTCTTTTTTAAATAAATGAAATCACGAAAATCTTTTGGAAAACTTTGAATAAATGAATCTTCATTTACCACCAGATTTTTAATAATGGATCTTTTTATCTTTTGATAATCTTGATTCTCTTTTAATTCATTTATTTTATGTATTTTTGTAAAATTTTGTATAGGAATATTTAATTCTATTGATTCATCATAATAAATTGTCTTTAAATAATGATTAAATTGAATCTTCTCTTGGATATCAAGATCTTCCATATCTTTGATCATGATTTTAGTTAAAGGTTCTTTATCAAAAAAACGAATTTCAGGTTTTTCTTTTTTTAATTTCTTCTCCATCATTCGATTATTTGCTTCTTCATTTAATAAAATAATGGGTTCAATCATACTCTTATTGATTTGTGATGGATTGATTTTATGAAATACCATAATTGTATATTTAAACCATTTTAAAGAAGAACGAATACGAAGATATTTTTCCATATCTTGCATATTTTGATATCCCATTTTTAAAAATAGTTTTTTGGCATATGCATTATCCAATTCATTAAAATGTCCAAAACCTCCTTGTCCCGGATAAGCCCATGAAATGATTAAGTAACCTCCTTCTTTGACTGCTTCATTTAAAGTATTGATATATAATTCTTCTTTATCTTTTGGAATATGTTCAGCAACTTCTAAAGAGATGACGAATTCTGCTGGAGGAACTTTTAATTTCTCTGTTAAATCATGAACCACACATTCTTTACAAAATTTAGGTGTATTTGGATTTCCATCAAAACCTTTTGCATTCAATCCTTCCGATCTCATATATTTTACATAATCACCCTTTCCACATCCCAAATCATAAACCTTTTCTCCTTCTTTATATCCAATTTTTTTGATCAAGCGAACTATTCCAACAGCGAGGCCTGGATCAAATTCGTGTTGTTGTTCAGCCTCTTTATTTGAAATGACCCAAGCACCTGTCTCTAAAACAACTCCTCTTTGATTGGATATACTTACTTTTCGTTTTCGTTGTCTTTGAATGCTCTTCTTTTGTTTTAAATCCATCTAATAATAAAATATATATATTTTAATAGAAGGTATATGAATTCATATTTATATCTATTTGAATATCCACAAGATGTTATACCAGAATTTATTTTAGATAAAACGAAATATACACCTACTTCCAAAGAGAGTCAAGTGTATTCTACATTTAATCATTTACAACAAACAAAAAGAAAGCTAAGATCTAAAAATAAAAAGATATCAAATTTATTATTACAATTTGATCAAGCACAACGATTCTTTTATCAACCTTTTACTTCACGACTTTATTTTCATTTTAAAGATTCAGGTATATTATTAATTTCTTCTAACAAAGAATCAAATACAATAAATAAATCTTTTAATGTTCAAAATGTTTCTCATTTTTCTCAAAATATCTCAAATAAAGTAAAAGATGTTTCAAAAATAAAAAAATACAAAGATATTTATCTAACCATGATGAGTAAAAATATTTATTTAAAATATAAAAATACAATAAATTCAATAAAAACTAAAAAAATATTTAAAAATAATTTAAAAACATTATATCAAATATATGATTATCTTGAAATTGGAGGAACTTTATGTTATGCAACTTATAATGTTATTTTAGATGATGATTTATCCATTAAAACATTTTATTTATTATCTCTTCTTTTTGAAAAAGTGATTATTACACATTATTATCAATATCCACATTTTATATGTTTAGGTTTTCAAGGTGAAAAACGTATATCTAAAAAACGTTTTGAATGGATTATTAATCATTATAAACAATATAAAATCACTCCTGAACTAAATCGTAATGAGATTCTTTCTACTCTTTCTTCGATTACTTCCGATCATAACAAAATTATCAATTATCTTGTAAAAGATGAAATTATAAAATGGACAAAAGAAAACTTCCTATTTGATCTTCTCACCATTTATCAATTTAATCACACTTCTAAATTCATAAAAAATATACAACAAAATTATTTAGAATATTTTCATTTTCAATTATCTGATTCCCAATTGATTCAATCATTCATTTCATTTGATAAAAAAGATATCAAATGGATTTATAAAAAAATAAATAAAAAACTTTCTAAAAAGAAAGAGATCCTTCAATTAGGTCTCTCTTATGGATCTTTTACAGATGTATTTTATCAACAATTCAAAAATTCCCATTTCACTATTTTAGATCCTTTACAAGAATCTCAATGGGATAATATAGGTCTTCTTCATTTAGATCAAAAGAAGATTCCATATCAATTTTTAGAATCAGATTATATTTATTCATTTAATCAATTGGTAGATAAAAAGAAATCATATGATATTATCATCTTACTTGTAGATGAGACATATGAAAATCTTGCTTCGTATTTCTTATTTTTAAATACTTTATTAAAAAAAAATGGTATTCTTATTTTGAATTCTCTATCTACACCTTATCTTCATCTTCAAGATTATATTCAAAAGAGTCTTGTTTTTTATCATCCTATAGATCTTCAAAATAATATATCCATTTATCAAAAAACAATTTAATCCACCCATTGTTGATCCTGTATGATTGAAAGAACAGATGGATGTATATTTTCCAATAATATATAACTGGGTTGTTCAAATTGATAATGATGCCACAACTTCTCTAATCGAATAAAAGTGTAAATAAAAATTCCTAAATCCAAGATTTCATAAAAGATCCAATCACTTGTATCTGAATTCGATTTACAAAGAATCATAAATAGAATATGAAAACCTATATAATGAAAAAATGTGACATCCATTATAAATTGACTTAATCGATTCGTTCTCTCCAACACAAATAAATAAAGAGATGCCATTGGAATATGATGATATTCAAGTTCTTTATGATAACCTCCTAATATATACATGACAAACATAAATGGATAATAAAAATATCCATAACTTATTTTTCGAAATTCTGTATTCAAAATAATATGAACTTGTTCTCGAGTATAAGATCTTATAGCCCATTTATAAATATTATGTTTTATATCATATTTTACTTTTTGAAAACAACAAGGACATCTCAAATTATCTTTTTTAATACGAAACCATGGTTCAATACATTTTTTATGATATTTATTATTCTTACATTTCGGATTACATTCTAATTTTACAAATTCCTCATTTTCTTCCTCTTCATAACAGATCGGACATTGATTCATTTTTAATCACTCTTCTTTTTTTAGATTTCTTTATATTCAAAATATTTTGATCAAATTCGTTCAATATAAAGAAATAGAAAATGAATATATGAAAAGATGGAAGAGATATCGATACGTTGTGAAATTGAAAATGAAAAATTAGGTTATCAAGGAGAAGCAAAGGATTTTTATGAAAAAATAGTGCAAGATGAAGTATTTGCAAAGAGAGTGAGAGATACAAATATATTGAGATGTGCAATTTTTATAAAGACTCCTGGATGTGGCGTGATTCATTATTTATCCTATGATATTCAATATATTGAAAAAATGGCAAAAGATCCAGATATGATGGAAACTGAAGAGGAGTGTATGAAGAATTTAGAGAATATTTTTGAGAAATTAGAGAAAGGAGATACAAAGAGATTAGGTTTATGTATTGGAGAATATTCTGAATCTTCAGGAACTTTCTTTCACATTCATGATGACAAAATTATCTTTTCATTTGATATGAATATTAGTCAATATGATGAGAGAATGAAATCAACGAGAACACAGGTCTTTTTACCTTTTGAGAAAGAAATAGCTATTCAATTGACTCGTGATGTGCAATATATTATGAAATCGATTTATTATTTAGTGAAATGAATTTAAAGAAAATAGAATAAAATGATTCAAATGGAACTTCGTGAAGATTATATTTCGATTCACTATGAAGTAGATATAGGAAATCAACATCGTATTTTTTTGCAAGAAGAACTTGAAAAAATAGTAGAATCTGAAGAAGAATGTAAAAAAATTCGAGTAGTAAGTAAAGCATATACTTATTCTGATAAAACAAGTCGATGGATTGTTTTATGGAGTAATGATACACCACAAAAAGATACAGATGGAAAACTTTATTATTGGACTTATTCCAATGAGAGATATGTGTCAGAAGTAATGGATGATATGGATAAAAAGATGATGCAAAGATGGTTAGATGTGCGTTTACCAATATTAAATACTAAAAAGTAAAAAATTTTGATTTTTATTTATAAATAAAAAAGTAATTATCTTTTTTATTTTACAAAAGTTATTTATGATAAATATTTGAGAAAAAATATGTTTTAGAAAAAATAATCCAAATAAAAAGTATAGTATGGATTTTTTTCAAAGACCAATTCAAGAATTTTTTAAAAAATCAACAAAATCAGATAAAGAAAGGCATGATCGTGAAGTATTAGAATATTCTTTTTTCTTAATTATCAGTTGGGTGATTATCATTCTCTTCTCATATATATTCCATGGATATATTGTAAAAAATGATTTTATGTTAGCATCTATTATTTGTGTAACCATTATACCAATTTTGATGGTGACTTATTATTTTTTTATTCAATTACATTATGTTGAGAAGACAAAAGAAGAAGAATTAGCTATATTGCAAAAAGAGCTTGTGGAAGAATTAGAGATTGCCAAATTGGTACCCATTATTCTTTTTGGTTTAGGAATTGTCTTTTCAAATGTGTATGATAAAAAAATCATTAAGATCGTTTTTCCCTATTTAGTAGCTGCTGTCATTTTTGGTTGTCTTATGCCTTTTGTCATTCGTCATTTAGCTATTGATGAAACAAATATTGATTATATGATTGTTGCAGATGAAATGATGAATATTTCTATTTCACAATATTTTGGTTTATTATTTGCCATTTTAGTTGTAGCACTTTTGTATGTTCGTAAGTTATATTAATCAATATAAAGAAAATTCGATTCTTTTTAATAGAAATATGACTGACGAAGAATTCCATTGTGCTATTTATGACATTGTTAAGAAGCATGAGGGAGATCCGAATACGTGTTTTGCGAAGATTATGAAATTAACATATCCAGGATCTAAAGATTGTCATCCTAAACTGGAACATGCTAAATTCTTTTATGAGAAGTATTGTAAGATTGCGAAAGAGATCAAAATGGACAAAGATTTTACAAAAAAAGCATATGAACAGAATAAAAAAATCTTTCAAGATGCTTATCTTTCCGATTATAAATCTTCCAAATAAATTCTTTTATTTTCATTTGATCCAATTTTATATAAATTTGATCAAAATAGGTTGAATATAAAAAAGAAAGTAGAAATAAACAAAATGGATTTTGAAAAAATATTTAACAAATATATAAAAAATAAAAAATGCGCTGAAATTAATTGCATAAAATACACACAAGGCAATACAGAAAAATGTATATCTCATGGAGGAGGAAAAAAATGTAATGAAACTGGTTGTACTCATTTTGCACGTGACAATACTAATAAATGTATAAGTCATGGTTCAAAAAGAAAAAAATGTATAGAAATCGACTGTAAAAATTATGTAAGAGACAAAACAGAAAAATGTGCGAAACATGGAGGAGGAAAAAGATGCAATGAAACAAATTGTACAAAAAGTGCAAGCGGTAGAGGTATTAAAAAAGATAAATGTGTTAATCATGGTGGAGGAAATAGATGTATTGAATTAGGTTGTGTAAAAAGTGCCAGAAGAAAAAATGATAAATGTTTTATGCATGGTGGTGTTATGCAATGTATTGAAGATGGTTGTGAAAAAAGTGCTCGTGATAATAGTAATAAATGTATATCTCATGGTGGTGGAAAAAGATGTAACGAAATAGGTTGTGTTGTTAGTGCAATTGATAAAACAGGAAAATGTAAAAAACATGGAGGTGGGAGAAGATGTAATGAACCAAATTGTACTAAGAGTGCTAGTACAATGGGAATAAAAGAAAAATGTATAGAACATGGTGGAGGAAAAAGATGTGTTATAGAAGGATGTAGAACTGGTGCAGAAGGTAAAACTGATAAATGTGTTTTTCATGGAGGAGGAGAAAGATGTATTATAGAAGGATGTAAATCAAGTGCTCAATTTATAAATAAAAAATGTAAAAAACACGGTGAGAACAAAAAATGTATTATACAAGACTGTAAATCATATGCAGTTGATAAGACTTATAAATGTATTGCTCATGGTGGTGGAAAAAGATGTCCTAATTGTATCGATTGGATTGATAGTCGTAGTGGATCAAATAAATATGATGGTTATTGTGCAACTTGTTTCAAAAGAATCTTTCCTGATGATGAACGTAGTAAAACTATATATATTCATACAAAAGAAATAATGGTAAGAAATAAAATTAATGAATATTTTGAAGGTTTTATACATGACAAACCTTTATATACTGGTAATTGTGATTGCACTCATCGTCGTAGGATTGATCATCGAAAATTAATAGGAAATACTGTATTAGCTGTTGAAACAGATGAATTTGGACATCGCGGATATGATGAGAGAGATGAAGAGATTCGTTATGATGATTTATATATGATTCATAGTGGAAAATGGATATTTATTCGATTTAATCCAGATACAAATGTTGATAAGACAGATATTGAAGATAAATTAGAAAAATTGATTGAAACAATGAATATCATGATTGAAAGGATAGAAAATGAAGAAAACGAAGATTTAGTAGAAATTATTAAATTATATTTTTAATAAAATTAGCTAAATTATGTTAATATAAAAAAATATAAATAATTATAAATAGTCAGATAAATTTAATAACAATGAGTACCCAAAAGTTTGATATTGCTATAAGTATTGATGTTACAGGTTCCATGTCGGGATGTATCGCACAGGTGAGACAGAATATTAAGACGATTGTAAAGGAGCTTTTTAAGAATATTCCGAATATTCGAATTTCGATTTCAACATTTGAGGATTATAATTTTGATCATGTTTGGAGGGCTTTGGATTTTACGACGGATGAGGGAGCACTTATTCATTTTATGGAGAATAGTGATTCGTATCATAAGATTACAGGTCATGATCTTGGTTTCAGAGGAAAGTCGGGTGAAGGTATGGAGGAGTGTTATGAGTATATGCTTCACAAGGTGCAGATGCTCAATTGGAGTTCTGATTCAGTGCGTTCGCTGATTGTGGTGGGTGATTCGTGTCCTCATTCACCTGGACATTCGTATAATGGAATGAATTGGAGGGAGGAGCTGGTAGCTGTGAAGGGGATGGGAGTGAATATTTATGGTGTGCATGCTCTGTCGTGGGGTGATAATGCAGATGTGAAGAATTTCTTCAAGACGATTACTCGTGAGACGAATGGTTATCATTTGTATGTGGATCAATTTACCATGTTGCCTCAGATGCTAATGGCAATTTGTTTCAAGGCGATGGGACAAGAGCGTCTTGAGACCTATGAGAATGAACTGCGTGTTGCGTCATCGGGAGTGACAACGGGTATGAAGCAGATGTTTGACATCATGTTGGGTAAGAAGACGACAGAGGATGTGGAAGAAGAGAATCAGCGCACTTATGCGAGCTATTCTTCGTCATCGCGTTCATCTGCTGGAACAGTGCGTCGCAAGACATCGACAGGTCTGGAGCATCTGAAAGAGGAGGATTTTGAGATGAAGCCATCGCATCCTTCGCGATTCCAAGTTCTGGATGTGACGGGTGGAGATGTGGATATCAAAGATTTCGCTCAACAGAATGGATTGGTGTTTGAGAGAGGAAAGGGATTCTATCAGTTTTCCAAGCCTGAACTTATTCAGAAGGGTAAAGAAATTATTCTACAGGAGAAGAGCACTGGACATTTCTTTGAAGGAAACATGGCTCGTAAGATGTTGAATCTGATTACATATGATGAGAAGAAGAGGATCAAGCCAACGGATTTTGCTCAGTATGATGTTTTTATTCAGAGCACTTCATCGAATCGGAAGCTGGTGGATGGAACAAAGTTCTTGTATGACACGATGTAATATGAAATAGAGTAGTAGAATTTATTTTTATCTTGATTTTATAATATTTATTTATAAAAAGTATAAATAAATGCAAAAACCGCAACAACGTGTATTAAAACAGAGTTTAACAAAACGACCTCTTTGGAATGCTTATAAATTTTATGAAAAACGTGCTGTAAAATACGGTTTCGCCCGTATTTCTCTTACTAATTACAATCGTGATTATTATTCTTGAATAGGATATTGATAAGCAATCAATAGGAAAGCAATAAAGATGGGAATGTGGATAAGAAGGACATGTTTAAAATTGCAATGAGATTGGGTGACATAACATTGATATGCAAAACTTAGAAAAGCAGAAATGGCTAAAAAGGGTGGAAGATAAAGTCCTTTTCTTAAAGACATAAAGATAAGAGTAATTCCGACTAATCTTCCTGTAATCATATCCACATATTCAGCATGATGATCACCTTTGAGATGATACCAAATAGAAGTAATCAAAACAATCAGTGTAAGAGTGGAAGTAAAATAACGTTTATAATAAAATCCGATAAAAGCAGGAATGAGAAAACATAAAATAGAAGTGAGTAATAACATTATATGTCCTTGATACACATCTTTTTCATAATTTTGACGTTCTTTTTGAATATCAAAATTACGCATACCTTCTTCCATAATGAGTTTTGTGCGATCACGATATTCTTCAGGAGTTTCATTGGGAAGAGGAGAAATTTCATCTAAAACTTTGACAGAGAAGAAGATTCTTTCAGGATGAGTAAAAGATTCAAAAAAGAAGTTTAGAATAGATTGACCTTTTTTCCAATTAATATATGGATCTGTTTTAATTAAAACGGGTAAAATATGAGTCATTGGTAAAAAAGCTCCCATTTTAAAATCAGTAAGTTTATTTTGATCATCAGGATCAGAATAACCACCAGTAGGAGCAATTCCTAAAAGCAAATCACCACTTTTACGATCTTTTACTTTTTGTTTTATTAATTCTACTGTATTACTTCCTTTTTCAAATAATATACATCCTTTCTTTTCCATTAATTTATTATATGGAAATATAGCTGTACTTTTTAATGCAATTGCTGAAAAAACTTCATCAAATGTATGTTGAACTATAAAATGATCATAACAAGTTGCATGTGTAAAAACAGCTATTCCATTTGGTTTCTTTTTAAATTCTTCAAAACGTCTTTTATTTTCTGAATCATGTTTTGTATGAAAATTTACTGACCATAATGCTATTCTTGTTAATATATCCCAACGATAATTTAATAAATATAAAAATGATAATATTATCATTACCACTATACGAAAGAGAAACACAGTATATTTGATCATACAATATATTTTATTGTATGATTTTATTGATATAAATAAAACGCTACTCTTGTAATTCTTGACGACCCCACATCATCTCCAAAAGAGCCCATATTACCCATTCATGCAAAGTATTTTCATAAAATACATTCTCTTCATAATTTGTTTCATTATACATTCTTTATTCTTTTTTCATTTGATTTCTTTAAGTAGTCAGTAATATCATCAATTTTTCAGGTTTAATAGGTTTTAAAGGGATATTAGAAGGTTTAATATGAATTAGAATTTGTTTCATCCAACCATACATTATTCTTTATTCTAAACATAGATAATAAATATAACTAAATGTCAAATAAACAGGAATATGAATAAAAATCATATGATCCATCATTTTATTTCTTTCTTTGATCCATTTCATACAAAAATAAGAAGATAATACAATGATTGCTAAAAGAACAGGTTGATACATTTTCATTTGATATAATTGAAATGTAAAATAACTTCCTAAAAGTAGATTACTGCATATATCCATTTGTCGAAATATTTGATTATCACATTCTTTCGGAAAATGATACATGAAACTTGTTATATACACCAAAAAAGTTCCAAATATCATTTTATGGATAAAATCAATATGATCATTTTTTATTTTACTTTTTATACAAAATCCAATCAATGAAGATGCTAAAAAGAGATGTGAAGTTGTCAATAATTCATAAGAACCTTGATATTCCATTCTATTCTTTTTTCCTATTTTTTGATCTCTCAAAATCCGCTTCTGTATCTATATCATCTATCTCATCTTCTTTCATCACATATCCATAGATTCTTTCTCCTGTCATACTCTTCTTCTTTATGATTGTCTCCATTTTTACTATATCTATACATCCATTATGCACAAATGTCTCTGGAAATATCTGACGACATTGATTATATGGTTCTTTATATCCATTCCATTCTTCAAAGATTGGTTTCAATTCATCATTTTGCATATGATACATTTTGTATGGAAGTAAGTCACATTTTACGATGGTTCTCAAAGAATCATATTTATCTTGATTTTGTATAAAAATATCAATACAATCATCCAATAATTGTGTAGATCGATTCGGATATGTCGGTCTCAAATGGACTATTATTTCATATTTCTTTTCTTTAAGTTCATTTTGAAAATGATCAAAAACTTCAAAATCAGTAGAAAGATCTTGAGCAAGATGAGAAGGACGCATGATGATAGATCCACCATAAGAAGTTGCGATTTGAGCATACTCTTCAGAATCAGTGGAAATATAAATATCTGGTTTATATTTTGATTTTTGAGCAATCATAATACTATGAGCTAAAAGAGGATGACCATGATAATGACGAATATTCTTATGAGGCAACGATTTCGATCCACTTCTTGCTGGTATCAATACACAAATTTTCATTTCTTTATATTCAGTTCATTTTGTTTAAATTGAAGAAACGAATACGTTTAAATAGAATATAAAGAAGAAGAAGATAAAGAAGGAAGAAAAGATGGTTCATGTGAATGTGATAGCAGAGATAGGAATTAATCACAATGGTGATATGGATTTGTGTAAAAAGATGATTATGTTGGCAAAGGTTTCAGGATGTGATTATGTCAAGATACAGAAGAGAGATCCGGATACATGTGTTCCAGAGAATCAAAAAATGAAGATGCGTCAGACTCCATGGGGAGAAATGACTTATCTTGATTATAAAAAGAAGATTGAGTTTAATGAAGAACAGATTGCAGAATTGGTAGAATATTCCAATTCTATTGGAATTGTCTTTTTTGCAAGTGTTTGGGATAAAATCAGTGTGGATATAATGGTCAAATATTGTAAGATTGGTAAAATTCCATCAGCATTGATTAATGACTTAGAACTATGTGAATATGCAAGATCTAAATTTGATTATTTGATTGTTTCAACTGGAATGAGCACTGAATGGGAAATTGATGAATGTGTTATAAAGAGTAAGCCAAATGTGATTATGCATACATGTTCAACTTATCCTTGTCCAGTGGAAGAATTGAATTTGCGTTATATTACACATTTACATAAAAAATGGGGACCTAAATATGAAATCGGTTATTCGGGTCATGAATATGGTTTAGTCTCTACTTTTGCAACAGTTGCTTTAGGTGTCACTTGGATTGAAAGACATATTACTATGGATCGTGAAATGTGGGGAAGTGATCATAAATCATCAGTTGAACCAAGTGGATTGATGAAATTAGTTAAAGGTATACGAGATTTGGAAAAGGCATTGGAATATCCACCACAAGAGAGGATATTATTTGAAAGTGAAAAAATTAAAAGAGAAAGTTTACGAAAATAATTCATTATGCAACACGATGTCCAGAATAATGAGTGCCAGAACTTGTATTTCTTACCATAAAAATAATAAATAATATAAAACCTAAAACCATGAATATATTAAAACCATAAATATATTTTTCCCATCCACCTTTTTGCATTTTCATTCTTTCTTCTATTTTTTATAGAAGAAAATAAATATTGAATGATTTATTATAATATCATTCCTTTTCTAACAGGAAATAAAATGAATATAACTGGGAGTCCTATCACAATAAAAGAAAAAAATAAAATCCAACTCCATTTTTCTGTAGATGACATTTCTGTTGTATTACGATGTGTTTTTATTAATCTATTTATACGATATGCATTGCTAAATTTGTTATTAAAATGTTTCATTGTGTTTTTATGATTTTTCTATATTATAGTATATATATTTAAAAAATTGGATACATAAAATTTACAGGAACCTTTAATGCCAATATAATAGGTATACCAATAACAACAAAAAATAACAAAATAGTCATTATAATTTGCCATGTTTCACGATAACTTTTATGTCTTATTCCATAGTTATTAAAAGAATAATGATGAGGAAAATCAATAGAATTCATTGAATTTCTATTTAATATATTTCCCATTTTATCTATTATTTCATACTTTTATTTATTTAGAATCTTTTTAATTTTACAAATGGTGAAAATATAGTTCCTAATATGATAATTCCAAATCCTGATAATAATATAATTGCAAATATTTGTCGATTTATAGTAATAAATATAAGAGATAAAATAATTAAAATAACTCCTATCAAATAAAAAATTGACACAACATTCACATGATCTACCCAATCTCCACCTTTGAAATATTTATTTTTAATACTCATATTCTCTTATCTATTCATTATATATATTAAATACGTGTAGGTTCTGGTAAAACATTAAAAGTTCCAAATATTCCTATTAACATAAAACCAACAGACATTAAAATAATATTTGTATATGCACCTTTCATTTCTATCATTACAGATATCACAATCAATATCAATCCTATTAATCCAATGATACTATAAACATTCATGAAACTATGAGAATCACCACCTTTTATCTTTTTGTATTTCATATTCTTCTATTTTTATTTCATATTTAAATTTTTCCATACTCCATCCTGCATATTCATTTTGATAAATCTCTTTTGTTTTTGCATCTTCATATATCCATCGATTCTTAGATTTATATCGTCGAACCCATTTTGTTTCTTTTTCTTTCTTTTCAAAAAACCATTTTGTTCTCCTCTCTTTTGAAAAATACACTTGATCTCCCCTTTTATCCAAATACTCATTCCATTTCACTAATTTTAGATATCCATCTTCATATTCTAAACATTTTTCCATTTCATCTACTAAACATTTACTATATAACATCTCATTTTTTACTTGATTCTCTCCTGTATTATATCTTGTTATTGGATATATCTGATAACATAATTCCTTTCCATTCCATTCAAACAAATTTGTCTTTCCTTTTTTTAAAACAAGTTTTCCATTTTCAATTCCCATATATCCACCACTCTCCTCTCTCACATCATACCCTTCTATACACCCTATTTCATATAAATCTTCATTTTGATTAAATGAAATCCTACTTAAAGAAATGGAAGATGGAAAGGTGGGATTAGGAAGTGGAGTGAGAGTAAGTTGTTGATAGAGAGGGATGAGAGAGGGAAGATTTTGAAAGACACGTTCTTGTAAAGAATAAGAATGATGACAAGCTATCAAATTTTTAAGAATGAGAGTTGGACGAAGTAGGTCTTCAGGAATGCGAGAAGATACATCATATTCATCTTGAATAGAAACTGTATTTAAAAGTGGAATATCATCTGAATGAAAAAGACAAAAATTAATTGAAATACGTGTTGTAATAAACTCATTTTTGGTTAAATGAAAGTTTGAAAGATGAGAAGAATTTTGTAGAATGGATTTTATAAAATCATGTTGAAGAATATAACCAAGTTGAGGTGTTTGAAAAATAGGACCACATATTCCACCTTTTGGATATAATAATTTCTCTTTGATTTTTGGAAAAGATTCTTTATGAAAATAAGAACATACACCATTATTAATACAATTCGCATGCATTAAAAATGGTTGTTTATTCAAATATCTCTCAAAAGTGGCAAAATGAAATTGGTGAATATCAAAAAAGAGAATATCATCATCACATTTTACAATCACGGATTCTTTCTCTTTTTGATGAGGAATCTTTTTTCCTAAAGATTGATAAAATAAAGGCCATAATGGTGGATTTTTTATCTTCTTCTCAATCCTCATCTTTGACTCCTCATTGCAATGTATAAATATCCGATTTGGATATTTTTTTAACATCTCCTCATAAGATCTTATTACATATTGATAATCTTCTTGATTTCTTGTAAAATTCATTATATGATATTCATCCATATAATTTAAATCTAAACATTGTTGAATATAATGATGCAAAATCTCTAAATATCTCTTTCGACCTGCAAATACACAAAATATCACTTGGAAATCTCTCTCCATTTTATCATCTATTATTTGATAAAAATGAAAGTCAATATAAAGAAACGTAATTATTTTTTGAGATGTTTTTTTCGTTTTTGCATCATCAACATTTGTCTTCTTATAAATGGATGTAATTTTACAAATATACCACCACGTCTATGTTTTACTTGGGGTTTAGGAGGAGGTCTTCTTGCTTGGGGTTTAGTAGCAGGTTTTCTTGTTTGTGGTTTAGGAAGAGGTTTTCTTGCTTGGGGTTTAGGAGGAGGTCTTCGTGTTTGTGGTTTACGAAGAGGTTTTCTTGTTTGGGGTTTAGGAGGAGGTCTTCTTGTTTGGGGTTTAGAAATAGAATCAAAAGTATGATATTTTATGAAGATTTCATAGTTATGATCAACCCAATCTTGACGATATTCTGGATTTGGTTCTGAAGCTAAATAATATTTATAATCCAGAAGAGATTCTGCTTCTGATCGAAAGGTTTCATCTTTTGAAATGACAATAGGAATTGATTTGCACATCAATGCTTCATAAAAACGCATTGACCAAAAACTATCTCCTGATGGACATAATGTAAATTTACTTTCACACATTTTTTGATAATAGTTTTTATCAAAATAATTTCGTTGATTAATAGGTTTCTCTTTGGGAACAAATCCTACTCTTCGATGTGTATAATCAAAAGATCCAAATGGTTTTAAAGATTTCTTAGAAATTTTGTCTGTAAATTGGAGATAGGAATGATTATTAAAACGTTCATTTACAAAGTCAACAATCCATTTTCGATTTTCAGATGTAGGTTTATCAACAAGAAAAGATCCTATAAAACAAAAATCATATCTCTTCTCTTTTGAAAAATTTTCAACTCTTTTATAAAAACTCATTGGATATTTTGCATATCGATAATCAATCTCTCCGGTAATTCCTTTCTCTCTTCTTGCATCATCATACCACATTCTACATTTTGGACTAAAACCTTTATAATAATGCATCAAATCTATATATGGATTATATATAAATATTTATAAAAAAATGTAATAGTTTCAAAAATTGATGTTAGTTGATTTTCTACATTACTGTAGTTCCCATATTGCAGTCACAATTAAAGAATTCATAGAAATACAGTAATTGATCTTTTGTTTCATGACAATAACACAAATTCATTTGCACATATTGTCCAATAAGACATTCTGGAAGTAAATAAAGAGACAAAAATGCATTCAAAAATTGCAATAATGAGGTAGGACATGATTCAGAGATCTGATAAGTATAATATTCATTTCCATTTAATAAATCAAAAATAAGAGGACAATCATTGCATCCATACAATAAAGGATAAATATATTCATAAATATTTAAATAATCTCTACCTTTTGAAATAAATACAGTTCTTGATCCACATTCATCTGTGCTAATAAACATCTTCAAATATTCACCAACACATACTTTTCCACATGAAGTTTGATAAATAAACATAATTGGATATAAAGTATCAGGCAAAATATCTGATGAAAGAGATACACCTGATGTCATCCATTGTAACAAATCTTTCAACATAACTAATGATTGAATAGTATCATTTGTAATATTCGGAATATAGAAATTGTAATAATATTGAATGCAATCAAAACGACGCAATGTATGTTGAGGAATACATAATTGATGATTTTTAATAATAATATTCATATAACAATCCATTGAACAACATTTATCTTTGTATTTGCACATTAATTCTTCTTTTAGATGATGATCATAAGGAGGAGGACAATTCTCATTACATCCATTTGATTCACACTCTTTCTCTTCACATGTTGTAGAAGATTCATCTGAACAAATGGTGGATGAATTGGAAGATGATGAACTTGATGATCCTGATGAAGAAGAGCAACTTTCACAACTTGAACAAGAACATGAAGAACAAGAAGAACATGAGCATGAACAAGAAGAAGAAGTAGAATGATGGTCATGTGGATGTTTTCTAACAAAAATGTGTAATATTAAAACGCACATGACAGCTGAAATAATCATGATGAATGAAGGTTTATTCATTTTATGATGTATAAGAGGTTTTAGAAAACAAATCATTTTGAAGAGTTTTGGAACATATTTGATAAGATCAGAAACTTTCATTTTATCTACTTTTAGTCACTATTTTTTTCATTTTTTTTGAAAATGAAAATCGTTTTTAAAAGAAATATATTTCATATACTCTTTATAAACATGGGACAACAAATATCATGTAATTCCTTTTATTGTCAATCCATTGATTATAAACCCGATTGGTTCTCTTCTTCACATTACTCTTTCTCATCTTTACAAACTAAATATACGATTGAAAGAGGAATTATTCAAATACTTCCTTCACCTTTTATCAATTTACAGATTTCAAAAAATATTGATTTAGAAAATATTGAAGAATTTTTAATTCCACTTCATTTCAAAATACTCTATCCATCTCCTTTTCATCTTTCCATTTCTCTTCATTCATTTCATATCTTATTTAAAATAGATTTACATAAAATTCAGATTTTTCAAAATGAAGATATGATTGTTTCTGGTAAAATAAAACAAAATGTTTTTTACAAAATTCTTTTTCATTTTAAAAAAATAGACAATAAATGGAAACCTATTTTCCAATTCTATCGAAATGACACCAGCTTTGGTGTAAGGAAAGATGACAAACAAATCTTTCAAAAAGAATTAGAATTTATTTCTTTACCAAATGAAAATATTCAATTATCTTTTCGAATGGATAGTTTACAAGAATCTTTTCTTCCCAATCATCATTTCTCTTTGTTTCTCGAATAATCCTTTATTTCAAAATCTCTTCTTAAAAGAGAGACATGCATCGATTTATCTTTATTTTACCAAATATTTATGAAATTACAAATGGTGTTAGTAAAAAATATATTTCATTTCTTCAATTTCTTTCCCAACAATCCAATATTCATGTAACTGTTTTTTTAACAAAAACGAAAAAATCAAATATTTCATTTCCCAAATTACCTCATATTCATTTTCATCTTGTTAAAGGAATCCGTGTTCCTTATTATACTGAAATTAAAGTTCCTTTTATTACTCATTCAGAATTATCTAAACACATGATCACAAATCATGAAATCATCTTATTTCATGGTGAATTCTTCTGGTTATATGATACAATGGAAAAATTATATAAAGAACATCCATCCTTACATATCTTTGCTAATTGGCATACTGATTATGAATATTATCTTGAACATTTTTATAAAAATCGTTCTTTTTTACCTAAAATCTTTGATTTTCAATCCTTATTACAACGTTTATACCAAATGCTTGAAAAGAAGATTTTTTATGGAATCGTTGTCACTGGTCCTTTGATGGTAAAACAATTTTCATCTTTCACTTCTTCTGTTTTTAATGCAAATGAAATTGATCTTTCCATTTATCATAAATATAAATTTGAAATAAATTATGATCTTATTCATCATAAACCAAATCAATTTCATGGTTTTTATTGTGGTCGAATGAGTTGTGAAAAAAATATTCATCTAATTCCTTCTTATCTCTCAATATTACAAAAAACAATAGATATACCTATTCATATGCATATGATAGGAGGAGGACCTGATTTAGAAGATTTTAAAAAACAAGTGTTAAATGAAAATGTTCATTATCATTTTTATGGATCATTAAGTTCTGAAGAGATCTTCTCTTTATATATGCGATTTGAGAATCGTTTCTTTCTCTTTTGTAGCACTTCAGAAACTTTTGGTAAATCTCCTTTTGAAGCAGGTGCTTGTGGAATTCCTTTATTCATTTATGAATCACGTATTACATCAGATCTTTTTAAAAATGAAGAAAATGCATTTATTTTTCATGATACTGATTCTTGGATTCAACAATTTCTCAAATATTGGAATTGGAATTCAAAAATAAAAGAAAAATTCCTTTTCCAATCTTATTTAAATACCCAAACTTATCATCAACAATTTATTTTTGATAAATGGTTTCATTTCATGATCTCTTCTCCTCAAAAGAAAAAAGAAATCAATTGGTTACAATCTCTTTCTTTTAAAACCATCGCTCAAGCTATTCAATGTTCCGGTGATTTTTTTGGAGAAAAATAATAGAAAAGAATAGAATGAATTGGAAGGTATCCATTCCTGATTGGACTAATCCCATTTCATCTATTTTTGCATGTTCTCTTAAAAATTATGGTAAAAATAAATCACCTTCTCTATCTTGGAATCCTGTTCCTGAAGCCAAATCATATGCATTGATTTTACAAGATATTCATCCAATTTCTCATTCTTTTATACATTGGTATATACCATCCATATCAAATGAGATCTTAAAAATCGATTCATTATCTTTTCAAAATATGAATGCAAATTCAAATCATTTGTTTACATTTTATCAACAACATCCTGAAATAAAAGTTCGTCAAGGAATCAATTCACATGATACTATTGGGTATTTTGGACCATGTCCTCCTGAAGGATCAGGTAAACATACATATGTTTTTCGAATCATGGCATTAGATCAAGATTTATATAAAATGGAAATTGAAGATTTATATAAAGAACGAACTTTTGAAGAATGGGATTCATTTTTACAAAAGTTAAATGTAAAAATCATATGTGAAAATCGAATTTCAGGAACTTTTGAGAAATAATCTATTTTGATGTTTTACTCATCTTTTTTATCTTCTTATCTTTCTTCACCACTTCTTCTACTAACTCTTCTTTTTCTTGTTGTAATCGCATTACTTCTGCATGTAATGCCTTTAATTCATCTTTTTGTTTTTTCATAATGGATTCATGACGTTTTAACATCTCTTCTGTCTTTTCCATTACATCTGTCATTTCTGTCTCCACACGTAATTCTGGACTTCTCTTCTTAAAAAATCGAGTTGTATGTAATATACCTCCTTGATCATCCAATAAATGTCTTTGAACACTAAATGTTAATGCATTCTTTCCCATTAATACCAAATAGTTTTTATCAATCTTTCTTACTAAACCTCCATAACGAAACATCTCTCTTCTCTTTTTGCGATCATAACCAATATAACGCACTAATGTTCCAATTGGAATATAATCGATATCTTCTTTGGGAATCTCATCATAATCTTTTAAAAATTCCTGAATATCTTCACCTTTTTGCATTCTGTCTGTTTGTGTCTTTGCAGGACGATGATAATCTTTCGACATCGAAAGACGCATCGTCGGCATCATGGCTATCATTGGATTCATTCTTCTCTATTCTTACATAGGAGTTATTTTTTTACCATTTTTATCGAATTTTTTTCTTTATATTGCTTTCATTTCATCAAATTATTTAAAAAGGATTTCGTAATAGGGAAGCAACGATTTTTTTATGGAAAGAGATGCGCAGATCATTTTTTCTTTTTGCGCAAATGGATTTATAAAAAAACATCTGTTGCTAACTTGTGTGCGAAGACAAGTTGTTCGCTCAAAACTTGATACAATTGATCATGTTACGATTTATATTTACAAAGAATGTTTACATTCCATTCATGATCTCTTTGTAAATACCTTCATCGTGATGGTTATTGCAGGCTTGTTGCGAAAGTGGGAAAGTTCTTTATATCCAATTCAATTTCACCATTTTTAGGGTATATAAAGAAAATAGATTCTTTATATTGGACGAATTTTATAAAATTGGAGTATATAAAGAAATGAAAAAGTGAAAAAAAGAATGTGTAAATAGAGTAGTGTGGATGTATTCTTGGAAGATATCTTTGGATTTCTTATTAGAAAACAAAGTGAATATAATATTATTCTTAGTTTTTACTGCATTAGCATATCCTTTAGAGGCAATTGTGATTCCTCAAATTTATTCTCATTTCTTTGAAATATTAAATCAAAAGACAAAACCTCAAGTCGTTGTTAAATTTTTAGGAATGATTGCATTATTATTATGTGTTGTTAAAATATCAGATGGAATTATTCATTATCTTGAATCTATTATGATTCCAAAGTTTAATGAATATATATTGAATTATATTTATACAAATATATTATTAAAACATCAAAATAATTATTCTGAAATTGAATTAGGAAAACTCATTTCACGAATTAATACGATTCCAACTGTTTTGCGTGAGTTATCGACAGATATTACTATTTGGGTATTCCCTAAATTTATTGCAGTCTTGATTATTAATGCATACTTCTTCTATTTAAATACACAATTAGGAATGGTTTCTGTAGTCATGATTTTGATTATATGGATTTTGAATTATTTTATGTGTCGTAAATGTGTTCCTCTTTCGAATATGCGACATTCCCTTTTAGAAAAGAATAGTGAAAATATTCAAAACAAACTTTCCAATTTAATGACGATTTATTCATCGGGTAAGTTGCGTCAAGAGATTGATGAATATATGCAAGGAACAAAGAGTTATTCTACCAAATATAAAGAGAATTTGGAATGTGTGAATCATATTCGTCATATGAATGGATTTTTGGACGTTGTTCTCTTTGTTGTGTTGAATGGATTTACTGCTTATCTCTTCTTTAAAAAGAAGATCTCATTTGGCGTATTAATGTCTATTTTCATTACTGTTATTTATTATTTACCTTGTATATCTACCATTTCATCTTCTCTGCCAGACTTAGTTCATTATATGGGCGTACTCGGAGAAGTAGATGGATTCTTAGGAGAGATTTATGATCATCATAAAAATGTTCCTGTTCGACCAAAATTAAAATTACAAACAGGTGATATTGAAATCAAAGATTTAACTTTTGGATATGAAGGTCTTGATAAAATCTTTCAAAAATTCAATTTACATATTCCCTATAAACAAAAAATATGTATCAGAGGCAGTTCAGGAAATGGAAAAACAACTTTAATCAAATTAATCATGGCTTATTATCAAATACCTACAGATACCATCTTGTTAGATCATAAAGATATTAGCAAATATGATGTGAATTCCGTTCGTTCTGAAATCAGTTATGTAAATCAAAATAATAAATTGCTAAATGGAACCATTTATGAAAATATTCAATATGGAAATGAAATATCAAAACGCGAAATTGATGAATTGGTGGCGAAATTTGGTATTCAAGGTATTTATGATAATCTGCCTGATGGTTTTGTAAGTGACGTAGGCATTCAGGGTGCCAATTTATCAGGAGGACAAAAACAACTCATTCATATACTTAGAGCCATGTGTGTTCCTAAGAAGATCATCATTTTAGATGAACCTACTTCAGCAATTGATCCTGCTAATAAACATATTGTTCTTAAAGTAATATCAGAATTATCGAAAAATTCAACATTAATTTTAATAACTCACGATGAAACAATAATGAATATGTGTGATCGACAAATTTTTATTCAAAATGGAAAAATTGTAAAAGATACACTTCCATCTTAATTTTTTTTAATTTCATTCTCCTTAAAAAATTATTTTTTTTAAGTTCTTTATTTTTTATAAAATGAAAATCAATATAAAGAGATGATATAAAGAGATGATATAAAAGAAAAAGAGTAAAATGGAATCAACATTACAAAAAATCTTTAAAAAATCGATTTTAGAAAAACCTGATGAGAAAAAAGAGACATATTCTCCAATAGTAATCCAAGTGGATCCTCAAAACTTGCATAAGGTTGGATTTCATATGGATCCTTATCTAAAAGGTAAAAAGACAAAGAAGGAAGTAATTGACAAATTGAAAAACATTATTTCACATTCTGGAATACGTCCAAGAATTGGTAGAAACGAATGTGTCATCTGTTTTCAAAAATTACCCATAAATGATTATTTTATAGATGGAATAATCTATAAAAAGGGATATATGCATTATTTGGAAGAACATGATTATCCAATAGATCCGCGTTTTGAAAAGTTTATTCTGAATTTTGATTTTGCTAAAAAACATAATCGTTCCTTTTCTGACCATTTTCCATCAAATATAAAAGAGTTTTAAGATATATATTTATACATAATGGCATCAACAGTCAAAAAGATGAAAAGAGTCAAGAAGGAGCCAATTCAAATTGATAAAACGGAAGAAGTGCTTAAAGAAACCGAACCAGAAATGGAAGTGATGGAGAGATGTGATGATGTAGTAGATTCGGTAATCCCTTCTTTACTGTCGATGAAACCCATTGATTTCTTTGAAGGACTTTCGAGATATCAACCACAAGTTCCCCGAAATCCATTTTTTAAAGAAGAAGAATTATCAGAAGTGGAATCCGTCGAATCTGTTATTCCACCACCTCCTTCTAAAGAGATGATACATATTTCATTTGATCAAAAACGGTTTCCATGGTTAAAAGGTATGAAAGAAGAGAGAGTGGCAGAGTATCTTGAAATTGGTTATCGAATGTCTCAATTGGCGAAGATGGATGAGACTTTCTCATTCAATATGGATTCAGCATTAGATCCGATGAAAGAGAGTTTAGAGAAGAAATTGACAGAGATGGATCATAAACATGAAGTGTCGATGACAGCGATTCAAACAAGATTGACAGAGAATTTGGAGAGAGTTCAACATTCGATGGATAAATTTAGTGAATTGACACAGAAATCGAGTTTTAAGGGAATGATAGGAGAAGGATTTGTAGAATCACTGATTCAACAGTATTTTCCAGATGATATTATTGAAAATACTTCAAAGAAGACAGCGGAATCAGATTATCATATGAAATGTCAGGATGGATTAATGATATTGATTGAATCAAAGTTTTATGGAAGTGTAGTTGGAAAAAGTGAGATTGAGAAGTTTAAACGCGATTTGGTAAAAACGGGTTTTCCTATTGGCATCTTTATCTCATTTACTTCTGGAATTGTGGGTAAAAAGAGATTTGAAATTGAAAGAATGAATGAACATCAAATGATTATATATATACCGAATGCATCATTTGAAGGAAGTGCTATTATTTGGTCTGTTTTATTGGCAAAAGAATGGTCAAAATGGATGATGAATATCAAATTGGATTCTCAGAAAGAGAAAGATTTGGAAGATTTACATGAAGTCTTTGATTCTTTTCATGAAGTATATCAACATTTTTCGAATATGAAACTTCAAATCTTAGATACACGAAATGCAGTGATGAAACATATGGATGATCTTTATCATAAAACATTGGAAATCCATATTCATATACAGAATTTAATAGGAAATATGAAGATAAGAATTCAACGTCAAATGAGAATATTGAATGAAGAAGGTTTTCAAGAAGGAGATGTAGGGAATGAATCAATTGAAAAGATGAGAGAAAATGGTGAAGATGAAGATATGATTATTTGTTATCAAAAGATGTTGGAGATGATTCAAGAGAAAGGAATGTATTTACAAATCGATGGTATATACGAATGGTTTGTGTATATGGGACAAAAAGAGATGTTTCATATTAAAAACTTAACAAAGAAGAAGGAGATTGTGATTCCGAAGAATAAGATTACCATGTTATTAAACCTCGAGAATCTCGAATGGTTACATAAACTCATTTCATAAGTTTTTTTCTTTATATTCATTTCATTTTATCAAATTATAAAAATATAGATTTCATATTTTTATATAAAATTGAATTATTGTTTATGGTAATCAATATTTAAAACATAGTCGCGATAAATCGCGACAGCGCGACGGCAATTCTTCGAATTGCCATTGGCAAGCTATGCTTGCCGACCTATAGGTCGCGCTCGGACTCCTTCGGAGTCCGCCAGCTCATGGAGCGAAGCGAAATGAGCTATATGTGCCAGCAAAACTTGTTAGTTTTGCGGCACTCACTTTCTTTCAAACACATTTCATTTGATCAATTTTTCAGAAATGGATTCATTTGGACGTTTCCATAAAATAATTGCATATAAAAACAATCCGAAGAAGTTCTTTGCAAAAATATCTAAAATATTATAACTTATATTTTTAACATAAAAAGGAAATATAGCAGCAACTCCATATAAACTCCAAATAAAGAACATGAAGAAGAAGAGTATCTTTCCAATATCCGTATGTTGAGCAAATTCTTGATAAATTAAACTAAATGAAATGACTAAAAAGACAAATCCTATTGAGATTCCTGTATATTTTTCCATTTTACCATTTTCAACAAGATACCCAAAGAACAACATCATTGCATTGGAGAAGATGACAAATAAGATCAATTTTTTATATTTTTGTAAGAATTCTTGAAAAGTAAAAGGAGATTCTTCTGATTTTTCTTTGATTCGAGTATATTGTAAAAAGATCATCATGGACAATAACATCGTTGGTGTTGTTATAAACCAATCGATATATCTTCTTTTGGTGACATCAAAGAGAGGAAAATCTGATTTTTTCGATTGTGAAATGGAAAATAATCCATAAGCTAACCAAATATAAAAAATAAATTCAATCAATTGAACTGCCATTTCCATCCATAAAACTTCACGTAGAATTTTATCTTCTTCTTTTAAAGGTATCATTAAACCATGCACTCCTACAGCACCTGTTACAAATTGAACAAGAAGTGAAATATATACTGTCCATTCTAAAATTGAAAACATAATTTACTATCTTTATATTCATTTTTTTTATTCAAATATTATAGTATATAAAGAAAATGGTGAAAAAAATGGAATTATGTGACCAAAAGATAGCGAAGAGTTTATTTACGAGTGCTCGTAATAAAGCAAAACCACGTGATATCGGTTTTACACAAATTGATAAAAAGAAATATATATTAAAAACAGAAGATGTGGAAGGTTCTTTATCTAAAATGTCGGAATATCAATTTTATCAAAAAGTTGCCAAAAAGATTTATAAAGGAGGATTTGAATTAAATCTTCAAGTCCCTATTACTTATAAAGTATGTAAAGATGCAGAAAGTCGTGAAGATTCTTCTAAAAAGAAAGATCAAATCTTCTATTTATTCCATGTTTTAAAAGGAGATTTAACTCATAAAGTGATTACTTCTATTCCTGTCAAAGAAGCCATTAATATGTATCAACAATATTTATTATCACTGTATTTCCTGAATCATAAATTAGGATATTTCCATAATGATTTTTTTACAAATTATAAATTTACAAGCAATATGTCTCTCTTTAATATTAACAATTTTATGTATATGAAAAATCCTAAAAAGAGTGGTAATCTATTAAAAGTAGATGGTTTAGAATGTAAAGTAGGTAAATATCGTGGAATGATTATTGATTTTGGTTTATGCACTAAATTCCCTAATGATTATGGTTATAAATTAAAAGTATTTTATGGATTATTAGGTCTTCGTCTATTTTATCGTTTCAAATATTATTCAGAAATGTTTTTAGTCTTCATTTTATTATATCATACTTATCTCGGAGATTTCCGTTTGTATAATGTGAAGAACTATTATCAATTCTTTGAAAGTAAAATGTATGGAAAACAAACATTAAAAGAATTTGATCGTTCTGTTTATAAACATTTTCATCATTTCTTTGATATTGAAGAGATGAAGAAAATAAAAGAAGGTAAAAAACAATATAAAACAAGTTCTTCTAAATCTTAATCATTCGTTTTCTTTCTTTTTTTTATTTTATTTTGATGTATTAGTCACTCATGCATCAACACAACACTATTTTTCGTTTTCTTCAAAATTCCGCAAAATACTCCTCTGTAAATCTTCACACAAACAATTTTCATCATCATATCTTTTTTGATCAAATGAAAATTGGATCTACATTAGAATGGAGTCCAAAGATTCAGATGGCATTCTCTTATCCACCTCATTTGAAAAAGATTATCTTTGATAAAATTGAATATTATGATCTTACAAAACCATCTTTTGAATTAAACGAAAATGATCAAATGGATATTCTAAAAAAATTTAAATCACTTTATATTCATCAACGCTTTATTCCAGAATCTCCCTTTTTAGGATTTAAAAATATTGATCCTCAAACAAAAAAGTGGTTCATTTGGTCATATACTCCCATTCAAATCATCGATACTACAAATCAATTTATGGAAGGATTATATCGTTATGGATATCATGCAAATCCACTTCTTCAAAAAATTGTAGTTGATCCTATGTGTGAATTCGATTTTCAACGATCCATCAAAAAAAAATCTTTCTAACTACTTTTTACAATCAATATAAAGAATCCTTTTCTTTATATACCTTTCCATTTTATAAAATTAAGATTCAAAATAAATAATATTACTAAAATTGTTTTATATAGGAGATGTTTGATATGTCGAGATATGAACACTTTTAAAGATATTTCTGAACTAAAACATGTAAAAAAAAGAAGTCCCTGAAAAAATAGATTCATATTTACTGATTTTGAAAGATTTTTTGTCTATTTTTTCAAGTCGCGACATGAAAAACATATAAAGACAAATCAAATTTTACACTTTTTTTTATAAAATCAATTTCAGATCTTGCAATATTTTTATCCCAAGATATTTCACTTTTGAACATTTTTTAGGATAAAATCACATATCGACACATGAAAAACATATAAAGATAAATCAAATTTTACATTTTTTTTACAAAAATATCTTTTTAAAAATAATTTGATTAAATGAAATCAATATAAAGAAATCATTTTCTTTATATATTTAAAAAAAGGAGATTTTAAGATTCTTCTTCATATTGAACTTCTTGAATTTCTAAATCTTGCAAATTTGTTTCATCTACATAAAACTCTGTATGTGCATCATAATTCATCTCTTTTCCTCGTTCTTCATTATCATAATAGATATAATGAATACGTAATGTCTCTGTTCTTCCTGGACGTTGTGCGCGACCAATGACTTGTCTTTCAGTACCTTTTTCCATTTTGTGCATAAAGATAATATCCGTTGTAAATTCCATATTGAGACCACATCCAAAGAAGGTTGAATTACTTAAAAGGATTTGACAATCTCCTTCACGATATTCTTTTACAGCTTTATCGATGGTTTCAATAGATCCACCATCTAATTCAAGATATTTAATTTTCATTTCATCTAAAGTATCTTTAATAAAACGGAAAGTATTATAAAAATCGGAAAAGACTATGTATTTCTTTTTTTGATTAGATTGGTTTTGTTGAAGAATCTCTTTAAAACGATGAATCTTCGAAGTGCGATCTTTCATCTTCTCTTCTTTACTTCTTCTCTTCACTAATCTCATTTTTACAAACTGATCATATTCACATTTTTGATTACATCTTTTACATTCAATTTGCAAGTCTGCAAAATCCTTTTTAAAATCTCTTTCTCCTTCTTCCTCCTCTATCTTTTTCTTTTCAATCTTCCCTGTTTCTTTCAATTCCTCTTCTCTCTTCTTCATTTCTTTGACTCTCTTTTCTACATCAAAAAGATAATGAATACAATCGATACAGAAATCTGTTTTACAACATTGTGTTCGGAAAATCTCTTTCATGGATTTCTCTTCATCACCCTCTTTTATTTTCTTTGTCTCAATATCTTGATAACATATCATACAGATTCGATTTTTGGCTACTTTGTTTCGTAAAGTTTCTCCCCATTTTGTTGCTTCTTTCCATAATTTATCATCTTCTACTAAACGTTTTGTATATTCTTTCACCATCTTCATGCGAGGATCTGACACTTCTTCTTCATCATCTTCTTCATATAAACCATCTGATTTTAAATCTTGCGTAAGACGATCTTTCTCCTTTTTCATATCTTCCAATCGTATCTTTAAAAAATCAATCTCCATACGGTTTTCTTCTACTACCAATTCTAAAGCACCATCATCATGATAAGGAATGCGTTTGAAATATTCATTCTTTATTTTTGTATAATCTAATGCATTCATTCCACGAAGTTCTTCCTCTTTTACCAATGGAGCTAAAATCTCGTCAATATATTTGTTAATGGAAATGTATTTAAAGATTTGAGGATCTTCCAATGGAAATTCTTGTCGAATGAAATCCTCATCACATGTAAAATGGACTCTCTCTAAATCTTCACTACTCACTTCCGAATAATATGTTCCAATCCGATCCTCTTTGAAAGATGCTGAAACAAACCATACAAAATCAGCTTCAATCTTTGTTTGAATCATCGTCGAAATCGTGTCAATCTCATCAAAAACAACTCTCTTTACTTTCATCATATGATCATTTAAAGTAGTAGTAATCATGTTGTATTGAAGAGGCGTGGTGAGAATAATGTCGTATTGAAATAGCATTTTTGTATTTTTATAAAGAGACATCATCTCTTCATAAGTGACGAGTTTTTTACATTTGAGTTTCTTTTTAAAAAATTGATGAATGGAATCAGTCCATTGTGTCAAAATATTTTGAGGAACCACCAGAAAGGTAGGATCGCGTTCCTCTTCATCTTTATCTAAATAAGGATTCTCTTTTAAAAGTCCTTCTTTGATTTTCATCAAATGACCTAAAACCACATTGGATTTGCCAGCACCTGGAAGATCCCCTAATACTAAAAACTTTTCTTTATACTCTTCTTTTTCAATCTTCTTTTCTGCTTCTAACGTTTGATAAATCAAAGCCAATTGATGTTCTTTTAAAGGTATGGTTGCACTTTTGATAGGCGGAATTTTAGGAGATTCTCTCGTAATTCGCATAGATATATCCTTCTATCTCTTTTCACACGACATTTTTATCATTCTTTTAAACTCACATTACTCATAAAACGTAGATTTTATTATAAAAAAATGATATGATCCGTTCTTTACAATTCGAATTTATGCAATAAAACTAACACAATTACTACACACTATGAACCAAGACCATCTTGCAGAACTTGAGAGTCGAATTCGCACTCATATTCAACATGATATTCAATTTCTTCGTGAAGATGCTGAAGTAGAACCTTGGAATGATGATCAAATCAAGAATTTTATGGATTCTCATCAAGCACAAATTCGGCTTATTATGGATACAATTATCTCAGAATATGAGACACTTGAAATTTTTTTTCAAGAAGTGACTCCTGAAGAGATGAATGAATTCATTTCTGAACATATTACTTATCCGAATCCTGAGTAAATTCAGTTTTATTTTATAAATACAGATATTATTTAAGCATTCCGATATTGGAAATGATCACCAAAAGCGAGATCAAAAGCCATATTTCGGAACCGAGTATAATATTGTTCTGGTGTTTCTGAACCAGATCTTGTCATGAAATTTGTGACGATAATCCTCATCATATTACAATGTCTTTCCAAGATATCTCTATTCATAATACCACCAGGGCTTAACTGTAAAGATAATGCACAGACCTGAATGACACACATCAACGTTGACGGCTCAATTCGTCCATAAAACATATCAAAATAGTCCCGAATGGTTTCACGAAGAACCAATCCATTAATAACAACAGTTCCATCTACATTCTTGGAGACCCAATAATAGGTCGCTCTTGAAGTAGGAATTTGTCCAGGTGTAGATGTCATCGTTCCAGGGGTAATCGAGCCAATAAAAGGCCTTGCTTCTTCCAAATTACGGAAATAGTGAAATGACATTACATTTCCATCTTTACGGATTTGACCTTGAGGTTGACGTGCCAATAAGGCACGAATCACCTCATCTTGAGTCAATTCTTTCGATTCAGTTGCCATTTATGTTTTTTTTTATATATCTATCAATTTTATAACGATTGAAAACAAAATCTTCATTTTTTTTAATCTTTTTACCTTCTACTATTTACCATCTTTACGTTCTATTTAAACAAAATTGATCAAGGTTTTTCGTATCGCAAAAAGAATTCAGTTTTCTTGGAACCAAAGGTGTAGAGAGATGCGCAAACTTGATTGATGTTATTTACGTTTTATAAAATGAAATTTTAGCTTTTTAAAGATCGATGATCTGAAGCCGGAAATGAGTGCCACAAGCAATCTCATATAATACCTCCAATAGTCTGTCAAAATCCGAAAAGATGGGTCGAAGAGGCTCAAAACGCCTCTTAATATCTTCTGGACGAATAGGCCTACCACTGTTTCTTTCAAAAATCTGCATCAACGGCAATGCGATTGAATTAAAGGTTTGACGACTTTCAAAACGTCTGTAACGAACACCCATGTAATCCATAACCATCTCGGCCATCACAACACCCATCACTCGACCATCTTGCACAAAGACGAAATTGACAGCACGAACTGCATCAGGAGGTGCCATAGTGCGTAGCAAATCCTTTTTGTCTAATGAAACCAAAGGTCCAATAACATTGCGACCAAGAATAGGAACACTTACCCATGGCAAGCTCCTAAAAAAGGCAATCGAATCTGGAGTTCTCAAAAACATCTGGACACGAGCATCACGCTCCAAATTTCTAATCGCCTCATCTAAAGTAGTGACAACAGACATTTTGTTTTTTATAATCAAAACAACATTTTTTATCATTCTGATGACTTTTCTATCACTTTTTATAAAATACTCCACGTAAATATATATTACCTATTTACGTTTCTACATAGAAAAATTGATCAAATTAAAGGGTACTTAAAGAAAAGAGATTTAAAAAGAAGAAGTAGTAAAATGAGTGATTTTAGTCGTATTGATGAGAGTTGGAAGCCTCTATTTGAGAGGAATTCCGAAATGATAAATCGAATTATGAAGAAGATGGATGATTTCCCAGAGGGAATGATTTATCCACCTCAAGAACAAATATTTCGTGTTTTCGAAATGCCTGTTTCAGAGGTGCGTCTTGTCATTGTAGGTCAAGATTGTTATCATCAGAAAGGACAAGCGAATGGATTATGTTTTGCTGTGAATCGGGATGTTGTGATTCCACCTTCTCTGAAGAATATTTTTAAAGAATTGCAATCTGAATTTCCAGAGAGAAATTATGAATTCACACATGGTGATTTGACCAAATGGTTTGTCGAAGAGAAGATGTTTTTGATGAATGCAGCATTGACGGTATGTGATAGTCGTGCAGGAGCATTTATGAAAGATTGGGAGCCTTTTACAGATCAAGTGATTCAATATTTGCAGAAAGAGAATCCTGATTGCATCTTTTTGCTTTTGGGTAATTTTGCAATTGGTAAATCGAAATTTATTGAAAATGAGGAAAGAATTGTAAAAGGTGTTCATCCATCACCTTTGTCTGCACATCGAGGATTCTTTGGAAGTAATCTTTTCAAAGAAGTGGAAGAGAAGATGGGACGAGAAATTGATTGGCAAAATTAATTTACTTTTGTGCTTTTCGTTTAATACGGAATGTCTCTTGTTTTTCGCGATTGTTATAAATATCTTGAACTAATTTATCTGCTTTATTTGCATTTCGCAAATATTCGGTTAATTTTTGTTTCATATAATCTTTGGTAAGAGGTTTTGTGGTAACTGATTTGGTATAAACCAGTGATCCACCATCATTGATATTCATATTTTGAATTTCATATTTACCCATAAATTCAAGAATATGAGGTGTAATGGCGTTTTTTGCTTTTTTTCGTTCATTTAAAGCTTTTTGTAAAACTTTAATCTCATCATCTAATTTAATCCATTGTTCGGTCTCTTCACGGAATAACATGAATTCTGGATTATCTTCGGATAATGCTTCATAAAGATCTTCATCTACCTCTTCTTCTTCATTTTCACGAACAGATGGAAGAGATTTGGATCCAGGCAAGGGAATGAGAAATTCTGATTCTGGAATACGATATCCACTATTTTGATGTTTTTGTAAAGAATGAGGTAAAGTAATATCAGAAACATGTGATCTTGTACTCTTATAAGAATATACAGATGAAGTCTCTTCTTCATCATCACTTACATCCATTTGCTCAATTTCAGCTAATGTTTTCGGAGCTTGATGAATAGAACGATACATTTCTATCTAACATTATTATATTTTTCTTTTTTTCTATACGATTTTTAAAAAACATGATTTATGGAAAGCATCATAAATCGTGTTATTTTCATGCCAATTTTAAAATGGTGACAAACGTAAAAAGAAACTTTCTCTAATTTTATTTGAGTCACTTGATATGGTGTATCAAAAAGAGTAAAAAGAAGAGATTGTGATGTAAAAAAAGGTATTACATAGATATTTGTTGAGGATTAGGAACATGATGAGATTCAACAGCAAAGATATACATCTTTTTCATACGAAGATGTTCTTTTGTGAAGATTGAATCTTCTTCTTTGGAATGGAATATAAAATGGTGAGTGTCAATATATAGATCTTGAATAAATTTATCTTCAATCTCAACTTGGTTCATACTCATCTTTAAAATCAATTCTTGTTTTGAGATCTTTTCTGTTGTTTCATCTAAAATAATATCTTGAATGACATAAAGATCAATATACTCTTTGATATCATAATCTCCATTTCTTTTGATTTCATAATAAGCACCTTCTTTCGGACAGAAATAGATCTTATTCTTCTCATTTCCTATCTTTTCAAAAACAATCTCTGAATCTCCCAAACCATAATAATGATCCGTTGCCACAAAAAGAGAACCTTCCCTACGATATTCACGAAATGAAGTGGTTGAAGAGATCTTCTTTACAGGTGATGGAGTAGAAATTTCAGAGATGGTTTCATTTTCATCTTCATCATGCAAATGAAAGAGTGATGAAGAATTTTGAAAAGATTCAATTTTCATTTTATTCAATTCTACTTTAACATACGTTTTTTTCTTCACCTATTCTCGTCTTCTCTTTTGATTATTTTTTACGAAATTTACTTTTTTAGAAATTTTACTAAATGAAAATCAATATAAAGAAATCATGTTTTTCTTTATATACCCAAAATTTGATCAAATGAAGATTTGAAATGAATAATATTTCTGAAAATGATTACACAATGGGTTGTTCTATATCTCGAGATATGAACACTTTTAAATATATTTCTGAACTATAACATGTAAAAAAAAGAAATCCCTGAAAAAATAGATTCAGATTTACTCATTTTGAAAGATTTTCTGTCTATTTTTTCAAGTCGCAACATGAAAAACATATAATTAGGAACTTCATTTTACACTTTTTTTATAAAATGATTTTCAGATCTTGCAAGATTTTTATCCCAAGATATTTAAATTTTCAACATTTTTTAGGATAAAATCACATATCGACACATGAAAAACATATAAAGACAAATCAAATTTTACACTTTTTTTAAAAAAACTATTTTTAAAAAACTATTTTTAAAAATGAATTTGATCAAATAAAATCAATATAAAGAAATAAAAACGAAAATTCGTTTTTATAAAAAAAGAAAAGGAAGAAAGATGAATAGAAGGTATGCAATTGTGGAATAAGATTTTTCAAAAGATATTGGTTTTATCACTTCCTGATTCAAAAGATCGACAACGACATATTCAAAATGAGTTTCAGCGTGTTGGAATCGAAAAATATGATTTTTTTTATGCGTCATCACCAACATCATCTGAATTTCAAGAAATGAAAAAGAAGTATGTCAAGAAGATGTATCAATGTTTTCGTTGTCATCAAAAAGTCTGTTTTTGTGAAAATAATTATTTAACGGATTTTCAAATTGCCAATTGGACATCTTTTATCAGAATGTGGCAATATATTGTAGATCAACAAATTCCATTTACTCTGATTTGTGAAGATGACATTGTTTTTACACCTCGTCATCAACAGATCATTTTTCGTTTATTCAATAAATCTGTTTTTCAACATCATCAAATTGATATGCAAAAACCATTATGTATTGGTTTAGGAAGTGCTTATAACATTCAAAAACATTTTAGTAAAAAAGTTCCACAATTAAAAAGAGTAGATGTAATGTGTAATCCATGTTTTTGTATTAATTTAGCCATGGCAAAACTCTTTTTGGAAAACATCTCCATTCAACATACTTCGGATCATTATATGCATGTGGATATACCTGCGAAATTTCCATTTGTGCAACACTATGTGATGACACCATGGCCAGTTTATGAATTATCATTTGTTCCACAAGTGCAAAGATTTGAATCTTTGATTCGCCCAAATGGAAAAGATCGACGTCGCGAATTCGTCGATTTCCTCTTCTGTGCAGGAAGTGATAAATCCATTCCTCTTTTCTTTTCACCTCTTTTGGACATTTGGAATTTACCCAAAAAAACATGCAACTCGGCACTTAGTCCTATGCCTTGTCATCGAAATTATTATTGTTATTTTGATGATTACTTTCAAATGAGTCCTCAAGAGAGAGAAAAGAAGATCTTCCGACATACCGTCTTCTTCAATCTTGGCAAAGGAATTTATGATTTTCCATTTGATCAAATTGTTTCCATTTATGATATATCGAAAGTGATGGAAGTGTTAGAGATGATATATAAGGATTTGCAATTATCAGCTTTTGAAATGATACAAAAAACGTTTCCTTCTCCTCAAAAAGAACCAAAACGAATGAGTGATATTCAAAGAAAAGATATTGAAAATTTGATACATTCATTTATTGAAAAGATTCAAACGTAAATTGGATTTATATGAAACGTAAATTTAGAAAAGTTTGACAGCTTTTTTTGTCAAATTTTATTTTTCTATATATAAAAGCCTCCATCAGGATAGATCATCTTAGACTCTGCTGGAATCCCCTGCTCTCTACCATGACCGACCCCAATACTACCCGCCGTACTTTCTTTCAGGTCTTAATGGGTATCTACCCTGACCGAAAGACCGTCTCCAACAGATTGACCAAAGCCAGAGAGGCCCAAAAGGCCAGAAAGCTAAGGCTGTCTGAAGGCATGCAGGCCATGCGTGACAGAGTCGGTAAGGAGACCACTATCAAAGAGGAATCCAAGTTCGACCTTGTCAATGGACATTTTAACGCCGATAGGTGCGGTGTCCAACTGGCCACCGCAATTGAGGCTCTTCGTCCCCAGCTTGATGCAGGAAAGCCTGTCATTATCGCTGGAGACTACAACGCCACGTGTCGCCAAAATCCGGACGGAACTGTCTCCATCCTGCACAAGGAGGACAAAAATCCCGACGGCACCCCTCTGGAATTGTGGCGGTCTCCTGAGGGATATCGCATTGAAGTCGGCTTCAGTCTCGTCTCATCGACAAATAAGTGGCGTGTCTTCCTCACCCAGTTCAATAAGCACGGCAAAATCAGCAAACCTGATGGAGCAATTGACGGTTGTATCATCATCATCCCTCGCAATAGTCATGTTGATGTCAAGGTGCGGACGCAAGTCTTTATCGGCACAGGTGTTCCCGGAGAGATCCGTGAAATCTCAGCTGATGAATGCACCACGAAACCAGGATTCCCTTCGGACCATGCTATGGTGATCATTACGATTACTATGGACGGTGAAGATCACATTCTTGCCACATGGAACATCTGTGGTGAGTCTGGTGATGGAGGCTTTAATTGGGGTGAGTTTGGACATGAAGCCTTTAAGCCTCATCTGAGTCGCTTCAAAGAGATTCGGTCCAGATTTCCTTCTATCAGGTTGTGGAACAAAGATGGTGGTCTTGAAGAAATTTTGGCTGAAAAGCTGATTAAAGACAAGACCATATCCAAGGGTCTTCGCGGAACGCGTTTCCAAAGCGCACCGTTGCCCCCTTCCACCCTTTGGCTTGGAAAACTTCCTATGCCACTTCTCCGTTTTGCCGGATGCTTTTCAGCAGTGGCATCCTTTGCTACAAGCTGTATCGATGAGCATCGCAGGGGATTCCAAGTCCTTCTGGATGAACGTGCCAAATGCACCAAAGATACACCCGAATGGAAGGAAGCCGACAACCGTGTTCGCATGGCTCTCTACCTCGATGAGGTGCATCAACTATTGATTAGTGACCCCGTTCTCGCACCCCTCTACCGTGATCTGTTCATTCAGAAAGCGCATGAGCATGCCGGACGGGAATCTGCCCAGCCATTCCACTTCATCAGGCGTGCCTTGGAGGAGCGGAATATCGACACCTTCTGTTTGCAAGAGGTCTCACCCAGCTCCCTCAATGCTCTTCTGTCTGATCCTTGGATCTCTGAGAACTACGACATCACCACTTCTCATGACGATCTGTCAGAAGAGGAATTTGCCAAGGTGAATACCATCGGTGTCATTCTGACCCGCAATCCCGCACCTACGGCTGGCGCAGGCGCAGGAGAAGAACCCTCTGCTTAAGGAGGGCCCTGGCTGTTCCTTGTGTTAGACAGCCTAATAAAGATGAAAACACTGCATCTATGCATCAAATAGAGAGAACTCACTACTCTAAAAGTGATATTGTCAGTAGAAACTGACACATCTTTGGTTGTTTCCATGTTCCCGTGAAATTTCCCCAATCATAATTCAAAAATAACATAAAGTGCCTATTCACATAGCATTTCCACATCTGTCCATTCATAATTCTTCATTTCTAACATCTTTTGATTCCACTTCTTTCGATAAGGTCCTTTTTTTCCAATCCATTCCTTCTCTTTTCCTACTCCTCTACATCGTATTCCTTCCTTCTCTATCCAATCCCATTTAACATCAAAGACAAATACTTCTTTCCATTCAATACTATTTTGATACATCGTATTCTCTATATCAATGATCATAACAGTCTTCTCCATCTTTTCATCATATTGTAATTTAAAATGATATATCAATGGATTCTGCAAATCATGATGAACAGCTTGATACATGAAATATATACCATATAGAATATGTTTTGGAGATATCAACTCAAAGGATAATGTGGGAATTTGAATATGATCAAATATCGATTTTTGAAATTGTAATTGAAAAGATTCCATTCTTCTTTTCAATAAGATTCATTTTTCATTTATTTATACTCTTCTGGTAATTGTTCTACTATCTTTTTAATATCTTGACATTTATCTTTATTCATTATCAAAATTGCATCTTCTGTCTGAATCACTACTGTATTCTCCATTCCGACCAATGCTATTAATTTGTCTGATCCATTTTGAACAAATGAATTCTTAGTTCCATATTGCAAAATCTTCTTTCCTTTCAATACATTAAAATTACCATCTTTTTGTGCTAAATCATAAACTGCATCGAATGATCCAATATCTGACCAAATGGAATGATAAGGCAATACAATTCCATTTTGAATCTTTTCCATAATGGCAACATCAAAAGCGACATTTGGGAATTCTTCAAAATCTTTTTGGGTAAAGATATTCATTTGATCATTGATCATCAAACGAGATGAATACACTTTTTCTGCAATTTGTAAAGATCTTGGTTGATATTTTTGGAAAGCAGATAATAAAGTAGAAAGTTGAAAAACAAATGTTCCAGAATTCCATAAATATTGACCACTTTCCACATATCTCTTTGCCGTCTCTATATCCGGTTTCTCTTTAAACTCCTCGATTTTAAATCCTCCCTCCATTCTGCGAATATAACCATATCCAATATGAGGATGATTGGGTTGGATACCTAATGTAATAATCGAATCAGAAAATGATTTTAAATAGTCATAATGCAATATTTGACAAAAAGCTTCATCATCCCAAGCATGATCACTTGACATGACTGTGACAAATTGATGTTGAAATCGCGCATCTAATTCTTTCTTCGCAAAAAGAGAACCCATTAAAATAGCCGGTGATGAATTTCGTGAAATGGGTTCAATTAATATTTTATAGGAATCCTTGGATAATCCCATCTCTTGAATATTCTTCTCAACTTCGGATACAATTCGGATACTTGTCACAAAATAAAAGAAAGATTCTTCTTTTTGAACAAGTCCATTGACACGCATCACCGTATCTTGCAATAATGTTCTCTCTGAAACCAATCGATGCAACTGTTTTGGCGAATCTGATCGACTCAAAGGCCATAAACGTGTTCCACTTCCTCCACATAAAATGATAAAGATCATCTTTATAAAATTTAATCTCTTTTTCTTCTTTGAAATAAAACGAAATATTCCAAATTCCATTTTTGGCAAAATCGTCAAGGCGACAATCGACTTTTATAAACAAATAAAATATTTATAAAAAATGAAATATCTTAAAAAGATGTCTCGATAAATAGTAAAAGATGTTATTTAAAAATGTTAACAGAAGATAATAATCATCATTTATATATGTATCTTATTGGAATCTTTGGAATTGGATTATGTATTTATATTTGCCAAATCAATTACAAATCATGTTTCAAAAGCATCACTGAAGACGAAATGTTGCAAATCTTTGAAAATAAAAGAGAATTTCAAGATATCGATATTGATATCCCTTTTCATAAATGTTCTTTTTGTAATATAAAAATTGGAAAAAATCACTATATCTATTGCTATATGGACAAATCATTCTGTTCCGAAAAATGCAGAAATATCTTCTTTCAACTCTAATCAAAATATCATATCAAGAAAAATCAGTTTCTTTATATTGATTCTTTTTTATAAATTTTATAGTATATAAAGAAATCAGTTTCTTTATATTAGTTTTCATTTGATGAAATTTTGCATCGGCGAATGAAGTGAGCCGATAAAAAGAGGGTTTTTTATTCGGCATGGCCAAAGGCCATGCCGAATAAAAAACCCTTCCTTACTGAGACCGAAGGTCTCAGCAACAAATCAATTTTTGTTGAAATTATTTTTCTCAAAAAGAAATAGAAAGATGGTTTGCACAACTTCCTGTGTTTTGTCGATTGCTTTTATCTCCGCATCTCTTTTTGTAACTTTTAACACAGAAAAAGATGAAAAAATGAATCAACTCATGAAAGTATTAACACCTGTTCAAAAAGCCATTTACAAAGAGATTCGTAATGAACGTCGCACTCTCTACTTGCAAGGATTTACACTTGGTTTCGTTCTTTCATTAATTGCTCTTTATCAAATGAAAAATAAGATGAATCGTTGGGGAAATCTTTGCATGGTAGGTGCCATTACATTCACTGTCTCTTACTTCTATTATATTTTAATGCCTAAGAAATATGAAATGATTAGTCATTTGGATAAGAAAGAAGAACGAGAAGCATGGTGGGTAGTTTATAAAATTATGCAAAGAAACTACCATTTTGGATTCATTCTCGGTATCATTGCTGTCATCCTCTTCTGCAATATGTTTTTAGATAAATAAATTTAATGAAATGAATAAGTTATTTTTTTTATATTCATTTATTTTTATAAAGATAGAAATGAATAAGATATATTTACATTATCGTGCATTGGTAGTCATTTTATTTGTTTTGTATTATATTATTTTTCAAAAGAAAAATCCACAAAACTTTTATGAAGAAGCTCGTCAATTAATTTTTCCATTAGGTCAATTTTTAGTGGAAGGTAAAGAGAAATTTCAAATGATTAAAAATGAAAATAAAAATGGAAGAGGATGTGTCATTATGGCAAATCATTATTGTGGTGGTTTAGATGTTTGTTTAATTGAACGATTTATAGAATGTTATATTATTGTTAAAAATGATATATGTGGTGAAATAGTGAATGAAGAAGATGATGGTATTCAGAATTTTTTAAAAAGAAACTTTTTTGATAAATGCTTACTCATTCCTTATAAAAGAGGTAATAAAGAGAGTGGTTATGAAGTTAAATGTATAATTGAAAGAGAAACAAAGAAAGGAAAGAATGTATTAATTTTCCCAGAAGGAACTTCACAGAGATGTTGGAATAAACCATTACCTTTCCGTAAAGGTATATTTGATTTATGTTTTGAAAAACAAATTCCCATTTTTAGTATTTCTCTCAATTATTCTAAAAATATTGGTGCTGGTAAAAAAGATACAACACATTTTCCTACTATTTTTGGTCTTTCACCTCATGTTAAAATGTTCTGTAATGGAATCTTTTATCCTCAACATTATATAGATTCTATGGATTTAATGAATGAAGTTCATCAAAGTATTTCTCAAAATGTTTATTTAGAATGGAATACACAATGGGAAATATAATTTTTTTGATTACGTTATTTTACTCTATAAAAAAGAGTAAAATATACATAGAAAAACATTATCATGTTTGAATGGTTTTGGAATTTTTTATGGAAAATAAGAATTTACTCCAGAATCTTTTATTTTATCATTTATGTCATTATCATGATTCTCTTTGCAAGACGTTTTGATTTAAGAAGTTTTACTCGTTATATTCGTAAAATGATTCTTTTATATCATGATATTGAATATTTTGATAAAGAGAAGATTCAAATGGTAAAAGATCTAAATGAAAAAGGTCAAGGTGTTTTATTGATGATGAATCATCATAGTGGTCTTGATCCTGTCTTTCTCTATGACTTTGTAGATTTTTATTCTGTTGCAAAAAGTGATTTCATCGGATCCTTAGATGGTGTTTGGCTCTTTGATTATGTCAAAGAAGAATTCTTCGAAAGATGCCAATGTATCAGTTATAAACGTGGTGATAAAAAAAGTGGTCAAGAAGTCAAAGACACCATTTACAAAATGATTCAAAAAGGAAAGAATGTCATTGTATTCCCTGAAGGTGAATGCCAACATTGCTTTATGAAACCTAAAGATTTCCGTAATGGTATCTTTGAATTAGCTTTTGAAAAGAATATTCCTATATTCAGTATGTCCATCAATTATTCGAAAGATATCGGATCTTCAAGACATGAACCTGTTGATATCGTTGATACTTTTGAAAAGAGTCCAGATGTAAAATTATATATGAATGGTCTTTATACACCCAAAATGTATAGAGATTTCGAAGAATTAAAGAAAGAAGTATATGAAAGTATTTCTGAAAATGTTTTGTTAGAATGGAATTAGAATATACCAAAGGTACAAGATGAAAAAATTGTCGAATTGGCAATAGTAGCAACTGTTCCATTTGAAGTATAATATATATTTAACCCTATAGAAGTGCTACTGATCGAAGTTATTTTAGAAGATATTAAATTATTTGTTGATTTTATACTTGTCATATGATTTAAAATTGGAAAATTATTTGAATCTCCAATTGAACTTGATAATGATATCGTTATTATACCATTTCCACTTGTTCCAAAAGCAATATTTGATATATTATAAGAACTATTTACTTTATAAAGTATTTGACTACTTCCACCTGTCACATTTGAACTAAATGAAGATGACTGTAAAGTTACTGCAGTATTTGATGTAATTGATGAAACCGAATACAAACCAGCTACACCCGCTCCAGACGTTGGATTAAAATAAGCACGATCACCAACTTTTAATCCTGAATTTGGCACTTGAACAACATATGATTTTAAATCTAATCCAGTTATTGTATATGAATAAGCTGTTGTATTATAAAAAGTAAAGGTTCCTAATGCCAAATAACCTTTTACAAGATTTCCTCCTGAATAAATATTACTTCCAACATATAAATTACCTGATATTCCTCCTCCACCTCCCACAACCAATGCACCAGTTGTGGTTGATGTCGATGCTGTTGTATTTGATGTTCTTAAAATACCACTCACATTGGCATTTCCTGAAACCGTTAATGATGTTAATGTTCCAACGGATGTGATATTTGGTTGTGATGATGTCGTTAATGTTCCTGTTAGTAATGTTCCTGAAATAGTTCCTCCTGCATAAATATTACCACCACATCCAATTCCTCCTGATCCACTCACTACCAATGTTCCAGTAGATGTCGATGTTGAAACTGTTCCATTTGCCAAAGTAAATACTCCTGTAATATTTAATGAAGAGAGTGTTCCATTAATTGTTCCTCCTACCCATAAATTACCTCCTATACCTACTCCTCCTGAAGTAACAATAGAACCTGTTGTTGTGGATGTCGAAACTGTTGAATTATTAATATTGGCAATACCTCCAATATTCGAATTTCCTGCAACCGCCAAGTTAGATAATGTTCCCACAGATGTAATATTCGGTTGTGCATTCGTGGTTAATGTTCCTGTTAATAATGTTCCTGAAATCGTTCCTCCTCCATATATATTTCCTCCTACACCGATTCCACCTGTTCCTGTAATCACTAAAGCACCCGTCGAAGTTGATGTTGAAACCGTGGAATTATTAATATTAGCAATACCACCAATATTCGCGATTCCTGAAACTGTCAAGTTAGATAATGTTCCCACAGATGTAATATTGGGTTGTGCATTCGTGGTTAATGTTCCTGTTAATAATGTTCCTGAAAGAGTTCCAACAGAAATCACATTTCCAGCATTTACATTTCCTATAATATTTGCACCTCCTGCACAATAAAAGACATTGGCTCCTGCATTTGTTAAAACAACATTTGAATTCATCTGCACTGATCCATTTACATCTAAATAATAACCTGATGTTGGTGAAGTTTTATTAATAGATACAGCTCCAGAAGATGTAATAAATGTTCCAATGGCTGAACCACTATTTTGTGCTACAGTTAATGTTGCATTTCCATTCGATCCAGCTGTAAAAGTTCTTATATTTGCTAATCCTAAAACTGTTAATGATGTTAAATTACCTACTGTTGTAATATTAGGTTGTGATGCTGTTGTTAATGTTCCTGTTAATAATGTTCCTGATACATTACCTGTTGTTAAATTACCTGTTACCTGTGCTGTTCCTTCTACATATAAATTTGGTGTAAAAGATGTTCCCGACACATTTCCAACTGCAATACCATTTGTAGTAACTGTAAGTGATCTTGTTGAATCAGCAAATCGAGAAATAATAAGTGGTGTAAAATTTCCAGATGTATAAGTCACACAAGGTTGCATGTAAATTATATTAGATGCCTTCACAATTCTCATTCCTCCATCTATTGTGCTTGCATTTGATACTAAATTTACAGAAGGAGTATCTAAATAAGTGATACCACTTGCATTTCCAATACGATTATTACTTCCATTTACAGTCAAATTACCAGTAACAGTCAATGATGATAAATTACCAACTGATGTAATATTTGGTTGAGCATTTGTTGTTAGGGTTCCACTCAAAAAATTTGCAGAAATGAGATTTCCACCACTTAAATTACCATAATTTACATTACCAGAAACACTCAATGATGATAATATTCCAACAGATGTAATATTGGGTTGAGCATTACTTGTTAGTGTTCCTGTAAAAAAATTCGCTGATACCAAATTCGCTCCTGAAACAAATCCTGTTCCTGCAATGGTTAAATTCGATAATATTCCAACAGATGTAATATTGGGTTGTGCATTTGTTGTTAAACTTCCGTTTAATTTCGGTGCTGATATAATATTGGATGCAACTAAATTCGTGACACTGACATTTGTCGCTCCAATATTATTCGTGACTATGACATTATTTCCTGATATATTTCCTACTACAGATAAAGATGTTAATGGACCTACAGAAGTGATATTTGGTTGTGCATTTGTTGTCAAACTACCCGTTATACCTCCTGAAACGGTTAACGATGTTAATATTCCAACAGATGTAATATTGGGTTGAGCATTTGTGGTTAAATTACCTGCTATTTTAGGTGCTGATATAATATTAGATGCAACTACATTTGTTCCTCCTATATTTGATCCTATTACATTTCCTGTCATTGTCAAATTACTTCCAGATATATTTCCCAAAACAGATAAGGATGTTAATGCACCTACAGAAGTGATATTTGGTTGAGCATTTGTTGTCAAACTTCCATTTAATTTCGGTGCTGATATAATATTGGATGCAATCAAATTTGTGACACTCACATTCGTAGCTCCAATATTGTTAGAGACAATCACATTATTTCCTGATATATTTCCGATAACAGATAAAGATGTTAAATTTCCAATAGATGTAATATTGGGTTGAGCATTTGTTGTTAATGTTCCTGTTAATAAGGTTCCTGATACATTTCCTGTAACTACATTTCCTGAAACTGTTAAATTCGATAATGTTCCAACAGATGTAATATTGGGTTGAGCATTTGTCAGCAAAGTTCCAGATAAGAAATTCGCTGAAACCAAATTCCCACCATTTACATTACCACTTCCAATATTTCCAGTAACTACCAATGATGTAAGATTTCCAACAGATGTAATATTCGGTTGAGCATTGGTAGTCAGTGTTCCTCCAAGTGTATTGGCTGAAATGTCTCCATTGGCAGATACATTATAAACACTCAAAGTATTTGCAATGGATGTCGCACCACCCACAGCTAAAGTTCCAGAAATAACTAAACTATTATTGATCACAAATGTGTCATTAATACTTAAAGGACCATTTAAGATAGTAGGACCATCTACATATAAAATATTTGAAACACGTGTTGATTTACCAACCAATAGATTTCCCTGAAGATTTGTATCTCCCACAACTACCATTGAATTATTAATATTGGCAATTCCATTTGACAAAAAATTTCCATTTACTTTTGTAATACCGTTTACTGTTAGATTGTTAGACAGAGAAACATTTCCAACAAAATTAGAAGATCCACCTACATCTAAATTTCCATCAGTGCTTAAATTAGATGTTGCATGAATATAACCTCCTGTATCAATATTTCCTGCTAAATTTAAATTATTTACAACAAGTGTTCCAATGACATTACCATAAATATTACCACCTGCAACAATAAGATCACCGTTAATATCGACACCATTTGTAAATGTAGGTTTTCCAAAAAAAGTAGAAGAACCATTGACAGTTAAATTGTCTAAATTACCAAGACCAGTAATATTTGGTTGATTGGATGTAGCTATTTCACCCAATAAATATTTACAAATAATAGTTTGATCTGAATTTGTAATGGGTGAATAATTAATAACACTTGATTTATAAGGAGTTTGTGGCGCATTCATTCGAGCCACATTTAAATTTGCCTTTAATCGTTGAAAAGGACCACTCATACTTCTATGATATCTCTATATTATTTTTCATTTTATAAAACCGTAAGTTCATTTTACTCATTCTTTTTCTTTTTTATCATTAAAAATGAGTATTCCAAAACCTATCCATATTTTAGTAGCAACACCTTGTTATGGGGGTCTTCTTCATCGTGGTTTTTTCCATTCTGTTTTAAATTTACAAAAAGCTTGTCAAGTTTATGGTTATCAATTGACAGTTCATACTCTTGGAAATGAAAGTCTTATTCCACGTGGTCGTAATTTTTATGTATCAGTCATGTTAGGTAATCCTCATATTACACACCTTCTCTTTATCGATTCTGATATCACATTTAATCCCGAGAATGTGATTCGCATGATACAATTCCAAAAAGGTGTGGTTTGCGGAATTTACCCGAAAAAAGGTGTCAATTGGCAAAATGTTCTTCAACTTTCACAAATGAATGGTGTAACAAAAGAGAATATTGAAAAATTATCTCTCGAATATGTCATCAATTTCCAAGAAGGTAATGTTCAAGTCGAAAATGGTTTTCTCAAATGTCTTTATGCAGGAACTGGTTTTATGCTTATTCAACGAGATGTTCTTGAAACACTGAAAGATCGTCATCCTGAAACTAAATTTATCAATGATGTAGGTGGTTATAATCTTCCCGAAACCAAAGATAACTTTTATGCACTCTTTGATTGTTTCATCTGTCCCAAATCAAAACGCTATCTTAGTGAAGACTATGCATTCTGTCAAAAAGCTTTAGATGCAGGATTTGATATCTGGGTGGATATTACTTGTAACTTGACACATACAGGAACATATAGCTTTGAAGGTAGTTTTGGAGAATATATTACTTTTCAACATCAACAAAATGTAAAACAACTCGAAAACCAAAATCAAAATCAAGAATTGGAAAAACAATCTTCTGAATGAAAATAACCACATTTTTGACAAAATGAATCTTGTAAATATTCTTCTATTCCCCTTCGATATATCGACAAAAGATGTTGATATACCTCTTCTGGATCAAAATCAATCTTCATCGAATGTAATACACACCTTTTACTTCTCTTCTTTGATTTCACTATTTCAAAATCTTCCATTTGACCACTTTTATACAAATATTCCATAAAACCCATTTGATACATTCGTTTTGATGTTCTTTTTAAAAAGATCTCCATCTTCTCATCATCTTCCGAATCCGTCTCCCATTTCTCTTGTGCAATTTCCTCTTTTTCATCTTCATCTGGTATCTGATATTCACCATAAAATGTAGATCCATATTCCATCATCAAATCATCCCTCAATGAATCCCTCAAAATATCTAAACATGATCCACATATCTCCACTTTTTCAAAATATTTACCAAATTTAATCAAATTTTGACTACTTAAAGAAATGGAAGGAATATGAAATTCATGAATGAGTAAAAAGTGATAGTGAAGTGGTAAATATTCGAATATTTGTTGAATGATCTCTTCAGGAAAGTTCATATTATCTTATATATATGAAACGTAAAAGATTTCATATATGCACGTAAATAAATAAAAAATGATTCCAAAAACCTTCTTTTTAAGAAAATATTCAATAAAAACAAAAGGAAGAATGGCTGAAACACTCGTAATGCATACTCCATTTATGAGATTCTCATTCAATATTCAAAATATAGATTTAAACTATAAAAATGAATCTGAATTAATCAATCTCATGACAAACTTGAGATATATCGATGATTTTATGGTAAAAAATATGGATATTGATCTAAAAAATGATTTAGTCAAAATTACTTTCATTCAAGAAAATGTAGTAAAAATTACAATGGATGATGATTCTTTTGAACTTCACATCATGGATGAATATGATATGAAACAATATATGATAGAACATTTTGATGATTTTTTTAATTTGTCTCATTTTACATCTTCATTTATTTTTAATTATTTTATGGAAAAAAAGAATACGAAAATTCATTTTCCAACTTTATCTTTTGTGGAAAGATTCATGGAACATTTTTGTGATGATTTTGATTTACACCTTATGTTAAAAGATGGAATATGTAATATCGATCAATTTGTTGATGATGTATTAGATCTTGATGGAATTTCTCATTTTTGGATGGATAGAGAAGAATTTTATCATAATGAACATGATGATATTTATGTTATTAAAATGTATGAAGATTAAGTATAAATTCTCTTTTTTTTATACTTTTATTTTATAAAAAATGTTCTTTCCTCATGCTCAAATGGATCCTCGCATGTTTGCACAAATGCAACAACAAGAAGAATCTCAAGAAAATCCTACCAAACAACAAAAATTCATTGTTGTTATTTTAGCAGGTGGTGAAAGTAAAAGAATGGGAGGAAACCTTCCCAAAGTTCTCATTCCTTTTCGTGGTAAACCTATGATCCTTCACATTCTTGAAACTGTCAATCAAGTTTCACCTTATAAAATTATCGTCGTCACTGGAAAAAGTCATGATCTTATGAAACGAGTCATTCAACAAAAATTTTCACAAAAGGTAGATTTCATTCAACAAAAAGAAGCACTTGGAACAGCAGATGCTGTAAAAACAGCTCTTCCTGAAATCGATTCTGATTCTCATGTTCTCATTCTAAATGGTGATATGCCTTGTATTCAAGTAGAAACAATTGCTCAAATGGTGAACGATAGTGATGATATGGGAATTGTGACAACTCATCTTCAAAATCCATTTGGTTATGGAAGAATCTTAAGAGATCCAAAGAGAAAACATTTTACAGGAATTCGTGAAGAGAAAGATTGCAATGATGAAGAAAAACAAATCAAAGAGATTAATGTCGGAATCTACTATTTCCATGCAACAGTTCTCAAATCCTATATTCCTAAAATTAAAAACAATAATCAACAAAATGAATTTTATTTAACCGATATCTTTGAAATCATTCGCCAACATGAAGATAATGAAATTCATATTCATACCGTTCCCCCTGAAAATCAATCACAATGCCTCGGCATCAACACACCCCAAGAACTTGAATATCTCGAAAAACTACATTCTTAATCTTCTTTTTTATATACTTTTTTTATCAAATGAATCCAATATAAAGAAATCATTTTCTTTATATACTCCATAATTTATAAAATAAAATCAATATAAAGAAATAAAGTTTCTTTATATACGCCAATTTTAATCAAATTCGGTTATCTTGAAAAGTAGAAAAATGAATGAATTTTAGAAAGATGGAATCGAAAGAGGAGAAGAGAGAAGAACTTGTAGAACAGAAAAAATTAAAGAAACGTTTAGGAAAATTCTATACAGAAAACTATCAACACATTATGCAAGGTTTTGAATTGCCACCTTTACAAGAAACTCATTTTATAGAACCTTTTGTGGGTAAAGGTCATCTTCTCGAATTCCTCAAATCTTATTATAAAGTTGAACTTGATCAAATGAAAATTGATTATTATGATTTAGAGTGTCATGTGGAAGGAACACAAGTGAGGGATAGTATTCAGAATCCTCCTGATTATGAAAATAAATTCATTTTAACAAATCCTCCTTTTTTAGCTCTTAACAAAACCAAAGAGAAAGAGACCTTTCACATGTATGGAGCAAATGATTTATATAAATGTTTTTTGAAAACATTGATTCATCGAAATTGTGCAGGTGGTTTGCTTATTATTCCTATTAATTTTTGGAGTTCCATTCGTAAAAATGATATTTTACTTCGACAACTTTTTTTAGAAAAATATAAAGTTAAGAAAATGAATCTTTTTGAAGAGAGAGTTTTTCATGATACCAGTTTTATGGTCACTTCATTTCTCTTTGAACGTCGTGAAGAAGGTGATGATAACTTTGTCATTCCTACTACGATTTTTCCTTCTAAAAAGGAAGTTCAATTTGAAATATCGGAAGATACTTATTGGATGATTGGTGGAGATTTATATCATTTGCCACAAAATGAGGGAATAATTGTTTCAAGAGTGTATGAAAAAGCAGATGGATCTTATGAAAATCCAAACACTCGTCTTTATTTGCATGCTTTAGATGATGGAATGGAGAAACGAATTCATATAGAATTTGTGACAGATCGCGAAATGTATATTGGTAAAGATTCGGATCGTAGTTATTGTTCTCTTTCTATACATCCTCCAATACAAGATGAAATGCAAAGATTGTTAGCAGAACGTTTCAATCGATTTTTAGAAAAGAAGAGAAAAGAATATCATAGTATGTTTTTAACGAATTATCGTGAAAGTCGCGAATTTGCAAGAAAACGTATTAGCTTTCAATTAGCCTATGAAATTATCAATTATCTCATATCTCATCCAACAGAATAAATATAGATTATGTATAGAGAAGATGGGAACAGCCCAATCTGTGGAAGAACAGAAATGTCCATTACCAGGAAAACCATTTGTTGCTACTGCGAATAATGTAGTCAATGCAACTGAGAAAGCAACTCAACGAAAAGAAAGAATTCAAAAAGATTTATTAGAACCCAGTCAAATTGGTGATACCATATCTACTCCTCGTAATATGGGGAAGATGAATGAAGATGAACCACCACATTCTTCTCAAGTTTCAACTGAATTGCAAGAATGGAGAGGAGAGAAACGAAAACCAACAGAACCAACAGAAATAAAAATGACTTGGAGACAACGCGCTCAACAAGGTGGAATGAAAGTAATCAAGAAATTACATGTCAAAGAACTTCGCGAACTTCTCAAAGAGAACCGAATCAAAGTTACCCATAAAGGAAAATATCTCTCCAAAAAACAAATTTTAAATAAATTAAAAATGATGAAATGGAATTAACTTTTTATCTTATCTAATGATATAGAATAGATATATCATGGGAATCACATCATCCACTGAAGCAGGAAAATCAACTGGAAATGCATCTGGAACACCTATCGCATCCAATGTAAACAAACAAAATCAACAACCAACTGTTGAAGAAGAATCAGAAGAAGAATCTGAAAAAGAAAAACCTACTACTGGAGGTCGTCGTCGCTCCAAGAAATCAAAGAAGAGCAAAAAGAAGAAGACTGTCAAACGCAAGAAACGCACTGTCCGCAAACGCTCCAAATCTACCTCCTCTTGGTCTTTCTTTTAAATCCAGTTTTTTTATAAAATGAAACCAATATAAAGAAAATATTCATTTCTTTATATTAAAAATATTTGATCAAATAAATCCTATATAAAGAAATCCCACTTTCGCAACAAGCTTGCAATAAGTATGACTATGAAGGTATTTACAAAGAGATCATCTATGTAATAAAATCATTCTTTGTAAATCTAAATCGTAATGTCTTTCATTGCATCAAGTATGGGCGAACAACTTGTCTTCGCATACAAGTTAGCAACAGATATATTTTATAAATCTATTTGCATAAAAAAGAAATAAAACTTTCAATGCATCTCTTATTATAAAGTAAGTCGTTGCCAATATTCGCGAAATTGTCTTTTTAAGAATTTGATCAAATGAAACGAATATAAAGAAATGAAAGTAAAATGCGTATTTTTATAAAAAAATGGATATGATTTTTTTATATAAGATGATTTCTGTTGGTATTAATGGTTTTGGTCGTATTGGTAAATGCATCTTTTTGCAACTTCTTCAAGATCCTACTGTTTCCATTCAATGTATCAATGCTCCTGTTTTAGAAATGAAGTATCTTGAACAATATCTTAAATATGATTCGGTTCATCATTATCCTCGTGATTTTCAAATTACCATTCTTAATGATGAAACTTTTGAAATCGAATTTCAACAAAGAAAACAAACCATTCATATTTTCCGTGACCGAAATGCTAAAAATCTCAATTGGCGAGATTATCATGTCTCTTTTGTCTTTGATTGCACTGGATCCTATCTTACCTCTGAAAAATGCCAAGAACATGATGCTGATTTTGTCATGATGTCGGCTCCTGCTAAAGATTCTACCAAAACATTTGTATATGGTGTCAATCATCAAGAATATCAAGGTGAAAAGATCATCTCATCTGCTTCTTGCACTACTAATTGTATCACTCCTGTTCTTAAATGGGTTCATGAAGAACTTGGTGGAATCAAATGTGGCAATTTTACTACCATCCATGCTACTACTGCAAGTCAATATACAGTGGATATTTTAAATAAAAATGCACGAACAAATCGTTCTATTTTAAACAATATCATCCCACACACAACCGGTGCATCTTCTGCCATCTCTGCTGTGATTCCTGAACTGAAAGGAAAGATTCATGGAACTTCTCTTCGTGTTCCTGTCTCGAATGTCTCTTTGGTTGATTTGAATGTGGAATGTGGAAATACCTCACTTTCTCTCAATGATGTTCTTGACAAAATGCGCAATATTACCGATAACAGAAAAGATGTCATCATGGTAACCAAAGACACTCTTGTAAGTTGTGACTTCATCTCCACCACCCAACCTTCTATCGTCGATTCTAAAGCATCACTTGATTTAGGAAGTGGTAAATATAAATTGATGATATGGTATGATAATGAATGGTCCTATTCTGCTCAAATGATACGAATGATGAAACACATGATCTCATTCTCTTCACAAACACCAAAACTAAAAATATTAGATCAAATGGATTTAAAAGAAAAGAATGTGGTTTTGAGAGTTGATTTCAATGTTCCGATTTGTGATGGAGTGGTAACAGATGATTACAGAATTACATCTGCATTACCAACGATTCAAAAAATTTTGGAAAAAGGTGCAAAACGATTAATATTGGTATCTCATTTAGGCAGACCGAAAGAGAAGAATTCAAAAGATAGTCTTAAAATCATTCTTCCCATTCTTCAAAAATATCTTGGACCTATCTCTTTCCTTCCAGATGGTATTCATCCATCTTCGATTTCAACCATTTATAAAGATGATGATTTCGATGAAATGAAAACGAAAATATATGTAATGGAAAATATTCGTTTTCATCCTGAAGAAACCGAATATGAGAAGAAATCCATTTCACATAATTTTATAGATCTCTATTCCAATATAGGCGATGTTTTTATCAATGACGCTTTTGGTTGTTCCCATCGAAAACACTTTTCTATTTGTGGAATGATGAATAATCCTTCTAAAGAAATAGGTTATGGTTATCTTATTGAAAAAGAGATCTCTTCTCTTAATTCCATTCTACACTCATCTCATCTAAAAACACTTGTCATACTAGGTGGTTCTAAAATAGATGATAAAGTTCCCATTTTACAAAATCTCTCTAAAAAAGTATCCACTATTTTCTTAGGTGGAGGAATACTTACCTCTTCCTCTCATGGTCTCAATGAAACCAACCAAAAAGCTATAGAAGAAGCTCAAAATTATTGCAATCTCATTTGGGCAAATGATGGAATCACTTCTCAAAATGAATATATCAAATGGAAAAACATTCCTCAAAATACCACACTCTTTGATATCGGTTCTTTAAGTTGTTTCCAATTGGCCAAATTAATCAAAGAACATGACATCATCTTTTGGAATGGAACAATGGGATATATAGAGAAGGGATTTGAAACAGGAAGTGAAATTCTAATAAAAATGTTATTAGAAGAGACATCAAAAAAAATAGTTATTGGTGGAGGTGATACCGCCGGTTATTGCAATCAATATTTTGAAAAAATGAATATGATTTCACCTTCTCATTGGCACATCTCCACAGGTGGTGGAGCATCTATCGAATATCTTTCTGAAGGATCTTTAACTGGCATATTGCATTGTCCATAGACGAGCCGTCTCCTTATACTTCTCTGGATTCGATTTCATCTGACGCGCCACATCCGGCATCAACGGATCATCCGGATTCGGCTGATCCATCAGAGCCAATATCGACAATAATACCTTCGAAATCGTCAATGAAGGTGCCCATTGACTCTTCAGAATATCCAAACAAATCTGACCACTCCCATTAATATTCGGATGATAAATCTTCGTTCTAAATTGACACTGAGGTGGCTTAAAAGGATAATCCGATGGAATATGCATAACCAATTGAAATACCCCTCCCTCATATGGTGTATCCTTCGGACCTATAATCGTTGCCTCCCATTCAAATAAATTCTCTCCAACAATACCCGCTGAACAATTCGCAGGAGGATCCGTCTTCAATGACAATAACTCCTTTTGCAATCTCTTTACATTTGCCATTTTACTTTTTCAATTCTACACCTTTTATCCTTTTTTTTTTATATCAAATCTCATTTGATATAAATCTTATTTCATTAAACAAAAAAACAAACCATTTACTTAGCAAGTGAAGCAACCACCTTACCTGCCCATGAATTCGGATTAATCTTTGCAAAAGACTTCACATCCTTCTTCACATCAACACTCTTCTTTTTGATCATCGAAGTATCCATCATCATTGAATTTGACTTCTTCACATACTTCTTTGCAATCGGTTTCACATTCACCTTCTTATCCCCCTTCTTCTCAAAAGATCGCCATGAAACAAAAATATTCCAATCCATCATCTGTTCATTATCAACACTTCCATCACGAGACTTCTTGAAATATCCAACACGATACTTATTCTCACCCTCCTTGTTTAGACGTGTCATCACCATCCAAACAAACTTCTTGTATCCCTTTGTCAAAATATCCATCAAACGCACTCGATCTCCAAACACCACCTTTTTTCCATCCTCATCCTCCACTGACTTCGGATCTTTCGCAAAACGGAAAGTATACACAATCACCTGATCCTTTCCATCCTCCTCTGCCTTCTTGATCTTCTCATCCACACCATCAAAAATACAATTCACAGCCTCCTCATATCCCTTGTTATAACGATCAGCACGAGCCTTCTTCTCCTCATCCGTAAGCATAGGCTTCGCCGTCTTACCCTTTACAACTTTCCACCACACACCCTCATTATTTTGATTCTGAACTACTGACATTTTTATTTGATTTCCTATTCTCTTTTTGCCATTCTTCTTTATATTCATTTCAATTGAGTATTTTTTTTACATAAAATATCATGAGAAGAGATAGAGATGGGACATCGTAGTGTTGCAACTGAAATTCTAAATGCTCTTGAAAAATATTATTATAAACCACTTGAACAAAAAAGATGTTGTAAAATTCGCCATTTATTAGAAGGAAATAATATGAAAGATCCCTTTGTGTTTAAACCCGAATATTTGAATTATCTACTCTTTTATCAAATTTATCTCATTTCACACTATTGGACACAACATCAATTACTCCCTATACATCTTCATCTTCATTCCTTTTATATTACCTATCTCATACAAACCGAATGTGAAGAAAGATATCAATATCAAAGTCCATTTGATACCACTTTTATTAAAGAAATCGCTTTTTATCTCTATCAATCTCTCATCTTCTATAAAGTCAAAAATACCCCTAAAGATTCCATATCCAGTTTTATCTATGTTAGTATGTTATCACTCTTTATTTTATTGATGAATTATCATGAAACTCATCAAGAACGTTTAAAAGCTATCAAAGAAAAAAAATCATCTGAACATTCCATTCGTAAACTTCTTATCACTACTCCAAATAAAATCATTCTTCAAAAAACTACTCACTATACACGCCATTTTACCTTCTCTAACTTCCTCTTCTTTCTCTCGTCACTTTTATATTTTATTCTCTAAGTTTTTTATTCTATCTCTTAATAAATTTTGAACAATTTCATTTTTATATAAATGAACAAAATCAAGAAACGAATGAATCAATACTTTCGTCTCATCCGATTTTTCAATCTCTCCACTATCTATCTTCTCCTCTAACTCATTCAATTCATACATTGCATGAATCCACTCATCCTCTATATTTTGCATCACTCCTTCTAAATCCTCCTCATATAACGTCTCATCTACCGGATTCACCATCTCTTCTATCTCATCTTCTATATCCATTTCTACTTTTTCTTTCTTTTCTTCTTTTTTTCCATGTTGAAAACATCTCCAATCATACTTTTCATTTGCCAAACGACTACAACTTCTACCATTCCCTATCTCAAAACCACAAAGACGCTTCTTCACTTCTACATCTTCTTTTTTCTTTCCCTTCTTTACCTTCTTCTTTTTATATAGATTTTTATGATGTATAGATGGTATATAATCTTCTTGTTTAAATAATGGTAATAAACCACCATCTTCACGACATATTGGACACATTCTTACTCGAAACTCATAATCCTTTTTATACATATATTTATACTTCTTACTCTTTAACTCTTTATACCAATCTACAATACAATCATTGCAGAAATAATGTGTATCATTACATTGAAGTCGCACAATCTCACCTTCTACTGGTGACATGCATATATTGCATATCTCTTCCATTTTTGAATCTATCTTTCTGTCTTTTTTTCTCTTTATATTGACAAATTTAACTTAAAAAAATTGTCATAAAAAAGAATATATAAAAATGGAACTTCATTTCAAAATTCTTAATACAGATGCAAAATTACCCACTTATGGAAGTGAATTCTCAGCTGGATTTGACATATCTTCTTGTGAAGAGAAGATGATTCCTCCTCGTCATTCCATGTTGGTAAAAACAGGTCTTTCGGTGCAATGGTCAGGACCATCAGCAGAAGAACATTATCTTCGAATTGCGCCTCGTTCAGGTTTAGCTTACAAACATGGGATCTTTGTCAATGCTGGTGTAATTGATTATGATTATCGTGGTGAAATTGGAATTGTCATTTATAACTCTGCTGACAATCCTTTTGAAATTAAAAAAGGTGATCGTATTGCACAAGGCATTATGGAAAGAATTTCAAGACCATCAATTCTTCAAGTAACAGAATTAAATGAAACGAAAAGGGGAACAGGAGGATTTGGATCCACCGGAAATTCCTAAAAAA
>JACCDI010109273.1_pt1 | contig 70206 bp, 61 predicted proteins | sample 7442791 | NCBI WGS metagenome assembly JACCDI01 (sample SAMN15323434, study PRJNA562643) | freshwater metagenome | isolation source: river surface water | place: USA:Blue River Watershed | collected 2017-08-15
CATTATATTCTTCTATTTTAGAAGAAAAAAACAAAGGGATATTTATTTTTAAAAATCTTCTCGAAATATCATTATGTAAATAAATAGAACTATAAAAAGCATCTTTTAAAAATGAATATATCATTAAATCATTATCTAATAAAAAATTCTTACATACTACATATTTTTCTGAATTTCCTACACGACTGGTCAGAGGTTTTGTTACATATACACTTCCATAAAGAGAAGATAGTATATATAAAATATCATTTGTACATTCATGAAAACAATCAAATATTTTCAAAACAAAACTACCTCCGCGTTTTTGCATTGAAACTGCAAAACACATTTGTGCAAATAATAATTTACTAATCATTAATTCTTGATTATTAAAATCACTTGAAAAATCAAATCCACCGTCGGCAGTAATTAAATCCATGGAAGCCCCAAAATGTTTACGACAATATTCATAATTATAAATCGAGAGAAGATTACCTGTTCCGTCAGCACCACTAACAATATTAACATTAGGATTATTTTTCATAAAATATTGACTTTTTTTCCATGCAGGAATATTATCATTTGAATTATTTATGTCCAATAATGTCATCCCATAATAGGCGTCATTGACGTTTTTTCTTAAATTGACAATGGCTTCAATAAACCCACCTGGGCCTTCTGCTAAATGAAATGTTTTAATGGGAATACATGTGGGAGATATTAATTTAAATGTATTTGATAATTCAATCATTTTATAGAAAGAACGAGAAAGCGGTTTTAATTTTGAGATGGATTTTTTCTTTTGAGGAATAATACTGTGTATATATTCATATGGATTCGTATACTTTTTATAAGTATCCCAATCTTTTTCACAATGAGAAATCTTCTCTTTTATTTCACCTAAATAGTTGGAAAGAGAATTTGAATAATGTACATTTGAATGGTTTGGGTCATATATTGGTTTATATTCTATATTTTTATAAGTTTCAATATTAGATGATGGCAATAAAAAATAAATCATATTATTAATCTGGTAATTATATGATTAGGTAAATTATATTTATGTATGTTTCATGATAGTTTTATTATATTTATTAATATCTATTCTACTGGTCTGATTCATAAGTGCATTAAACAGATAAAATATGTTATACCTTTAAACTGAATTATGCAAAACAAAATTATTCGATTCACATGACAATAAATTTTCAGGGGAATAAAGGTTAAATATAAATTAACTCATGATAAAAAAAAATGTGAATATGCATAACTGTAGCGATTTAATGCATTACATACAATATCTGAATTATTTAATTCATTCGAATACTTTTGATAATTTAATTTTTGTGTGGTGTTAAAAGAACAATAACATTTTTCACACACAATCGAGTATTTATATTCTTTATTTTTATTATTATCATAATTCCAATTAGTATCAACATACAGATCATAATATGCAGCCCATTCATTACATAATTCACAATTTTGTGACCCTAATGAAGGAGCATAACATAATATTTGTTTAAAATCATGAATACTATCAATTTTTATATCACACATTTTTCTAAATTCCTGAATAAGTTCTTGTACTTCATATGATTGTTTTTTATAAGTAGATAATTTACGTCGACGATCATCAAATACAAATGATATAGAATCATATTTTTTATCTTTTTTAACATCCACCATTAATGAATATTTATAATTATCCATCATATATTTAATGGAATCCAAATATAATTGATGTGATGAAAACCAAAATATATAATGAATTTTATATACATCACATATTAATGTTGGCAATCCATGTGCATACATAAATATAAATTCATATTGTGATTTAACTGAAGTGTTAATATTTTTTTGTAATACAAAAAATTTGTAATGAATTTCCCATGAATTATCTTCTATATTTATTTCCATATTAATGAAAATAATATATAATATTTATTACATTTTCTATATTATATTTTTTTAGGTGTTCTATTTTGAGGACTTTTCTTTGCTTTTTTATTTGTTTTATTTTGTGTATTCTTTTTTGCTTTTTTATTTGTTTTATTTTTTTTGTTTTGTTGTCGATTCTGGTTCTGATTCTGTTGTCTATTTTGTTGATTCTGATTCTGTTGCCTATTCTGTTGATTTTGGTTCTGATTTTGTTGTCGATTCTGTTGATTTTGGTTCTGATTCTGCTGTCTATTTGGTTGATTCTGATTTTGTGGTTGTGGTGGTTTATTATTTTGAGGGTTAACCACAGATACAACAGGAATTGTTTTTTTTTCTTTTACAACTTGAACAGGAGGAGGTGTTTTTGGTTTAGCCAATTGTTTTTTAAATTCAATTTTTAATTCGTGAAGTAATTCATCATGTTTTTTAACCAAATTTTGATTTTTCATCTTAACTTCTAATAATTTTTCTTTAAATAACTGAATCGCATCTTTATCATAAAAAATATGATGGGGTCTTTCTTGAGTATAAATACTATTTTTAATACCGACTACAGTAGATTTAATAAAATTCACAATACGAGAATATTTCTCATATATTCTCTTTTCTTTTTCTGAATTCGGATTATAAGGAGTGTTTTCAGTAATATCTAAAGGTTTTAAAGATATGGTAAATTCAGCTGGCGTATAAGATAATGTTTTATTTTTTATTGCACTTTTATCTAAAAGACGAGTTAATTTCCAATTTGGGCGTAAACGAATGTCAATTTTTCTATACATAGGTGTAAGACCAACTTCTCCTGTAATTTTATTGATATGAGTTAATGATTTAGGTACTAAGCCATTTTTTATATAAAAAACCATAGTATTTGTTGTATTAACAGAACCTAAATTTATTTTAGGAACATTTAATGGAACGCACATATCCATTAATACATTTAATAAATTACCTGCTCCTTTAAAATTATAATGATTATTTACACACAATGCATCAACTATTAATTCTTTTTTATAAAAATTAAATGTACATACGCTATGTAATACCTTTTTTGATTTTCCAGTTGAAGAAGGGTCTTTTATTTTACGATAAAGAGTATAATTACTTTGATAATTATCATCTTCATTGGTAGTTCTTCCTAATATTGAAAAAAGCAAATAATGGTCGATACTACAAAAAGAAGGATTTTTTTCAACTAAAATATCAAATACACTATCCACGTATTTTAATATTTGATAATTCTTTTTGATGAATTTTTTTATCCAATGAGAATTCATATTTAAAACATCAATGGGATTATTTTCAAAAAAATCAATTAAAAAAGGTTTGGTTTTATCAATAAAATCTTTTTCTGTAATTATACGCAAATGTGGCAATTGCTTTAAAAAAGATATTATATGTTCATCATATCTTGCGTTTTCAATTTCATCGCGTGAAAGAATGAGTCCATATTCGGCACCTTCTTCTTCATCTATTTTACTATTAGGCAAATTATAAACATATTCGAGTCCTTGTTCTGTTGTAAAAGTTGCCATTATTATACTAAATCATTATATTTTATTTATGCGTGAATACTTATTATAATTATTCTTATTATATTTTTGATTATTATGTGTTTTATTATTAGAATTAACATATTTATGCGGTGTTTTCTCTTCATTGTTTTCTATTGGACATAATGATGCAAATTCAACAATTTGAGTGTTTTCTGAAGATACTTGAAACGGAACCCACTTTTTATTTTTAAAATCAAATCTACATACCATTTCTATTTCTTTATTTAAATCCACATATTTATTCAAATCAGTTTTCTGAAATTCTTCTTCATCATCGCTTTCTTCAATATAATCTATGTTTGTATTTTCCCGTATTTTTCTAAAAAGAGAGTTCAAATAAACACTTGTTTTATATGTTGGAACTCCAGCAACACCTGTATAGATATATTGATGATGGTCTGCTCCTTTTGCATATAAATGATATATATCATATTGCATATCTGCAATTATCTTAAATACAACTTGAGATTTATAAATTCTATCATAATAATTAAATTTTAATGGAGAAGATAATACTGGAACGGGCAAATGTGTTTTTTTAAATGCGAGTTTTAGAGAAGATTCTTCTCCCCCATCTTGTAAATCATTATTTCCATTTCCGAATTTTTTAACTACAACATTACAATATGGAGAAATACGATATGGTTCAATATATTTAATATGATGTACAGGATATTTTATACGAGAGGTTTGAGAAGAAGGTATTGTGTCGGCGGCTTCGCCGCCTCCAAGGGTATTCCACATGATAGGTAATTTACATACCATACTAATTTCATTTTCATTCGCTGGTTTTATATGTTTTCGAGAAGTAATCTTCTCCAATATTTGTTGTATAAGCACTAATTTTTTATGAAATGTTTGATTTGTAATTGGATTTCCCCTAAAATAGCATATATCTTCAACCACAAAATACCATTTATCAGTATTATGGTCGTCAACAATAACAGAACCATATAAAATAGTTCCCCATGCAAGTTCAATATTAAATTTTATGTTTGCACGTTTCACATTAATTATTTTTCTTTCTTTATTTAATTCCATCATAAAACATATATCATGTTCCATATAAAATGAAAACCATGCGTAATATTTTTTTCCACGGGGAATGGCCATAGCAAGTGTATAATTATTGGAAACTTTCGTATGTGAATTTTTTTCATATGAAAGTTCAAATTTAGGAAAACGATTCATAATAGTTTCTTGTTCATGATAGGATAGCATTTTATCTACGTGTGCCGTTTTAAAATAATATAAGGAGTGCTTATTAATTCTTATATTATTCTATTTAACTTATTATTATAAATTCAATTTTTAGCTTATATATTATTGTAAAATGGCGGATAATTCTTGAATCATCCATTCTTTATCTTCTTGCGAAATAAAATCGGGAGAAGAATATTTTTCAGAAGTAGGAGAAGAATTCATTCCCAAATCCAGCATTTCTCTATATTTTTTCGTTTGAAAATCTACTAAATCTTTCGTTTTTTTCACAGTATATGTATCTCGCAAATAATTCCAAAGATTATGAATAAAATAAATGACAATAAATGAAATGATTATGTTTATTGCAAATGAATTCCATGTGATATCCATTTTAGAAGAGAAGTTACTATAAAATCTGTATAAATACATGCGCTAAATAAAACGCATTCATTATATAGTAACAAATGCACACTCGTCTGGCGCTCCCCCTCGAATAGTTCGTTCTATTTTAAATTCGTTACAAATAAGTGTGTGAAATTGAGATGCTGTTCGTTTTTTCCATACATCTTCTATATGGGAATGACATAAACCATTCTCATCTATCAAACAAACATTAAATACTTCATCAAATTTTGATTTATGGCATCCAACCATTTCACAACGGTCACGATTATTTTGAGTCAAATAATACCAGTCATTTATATTAAAATCGCCTAAATACTTCTCTAATTCAGAAATAAAATAACGAGCTGTTAATTTAATTATGAAATTAGCGGATTCTTTAAATTTGGAATTATGAAAAGCATAATTTATGGCATACAATTCACTTTGACCTTTTGACGTATTATTTATTAAATGAGGTTCTAATTCTTTTTCATTATAGGTAATTACCTCAAATCTATTTGCAAATTTGTCTTTTTCTATCTCCAATTCTTCAAAAGAATATCCCGAATTTTCAACTAAACATATTTTAAAATTGGTTTTATATAGCCACTGTCGAACTGCATATAAATATATATTTATTCTGGATTTAGGGTCAGTTTGATACATATAGTACTTAGAAGGATTAATAAAAACAGTAGATGTTAAAATAATAAGTATTTCTGATATGGATGATGACATTTTACTATAAAATAAATTCTTCTCTAATAATATTTATTTTGAATTATCAAAAATAAATATTACGCATTTGCATTACCAATCATTATCATTATCGCGGTCTTCATCATAATATGCGCCATCCATATAATCTTCTCCTAAACCACTTATATCTAATGCTTCCATGTTCAATTCTTCATCTGTCATATTTTTATAATTTTCTTTATCCAAATCTCCTAAATCAACTGTATCAATTTGTGTCTCTCCATAATTATGATATTCATCTTCAGCGGAAAGAGCTTTTATCATAACTTCATTCATAAATTCTCGTTCAAATGCCTCTTTATCATATTTATGTAAACTCTTCTGTAAACCAACATTCCAATTTCCTAATTTAAATTGACGATTTCGCATTTCAATTTCCATTTCTTCTTTGGTCAATTTACTGGCACGTTCTAATATTCCTTTCTTTTCTTTATTCTTCACATTTCTGGTCTTTCTTCGAACATCTTCATAGAAAACATTTGCGTGATTTTTATCGGATTCAATATTGTTTAAATATAAAACCAATAATTTTGCTAAAGTAACCTTTATTTTTTTGGCGTCTCCATACATAATATCTACGTTTACTAAATTCAAATTCATGTCCATATCTTCTTCATATTCGGCGTCATTTAATGAATTATTGGGATAAACCGCTCGGATTAAATTACTAACTTCTTGATTCTTCTCTATTTCCTCTTTACGATTTCTTCTCGTTTCATTTTTAATGAACCCGACAATTTCATCATCATTTGATAATTGAATATATTCGACCAATATACAATAAACGAAATATTTCATTAATTCGGTTTCAGTTTTCACATCAAATAATGCAATCTCGTTCATGCTTTGAGAATATGCGGTTGAAGGCAAATTGTCTATAATTAACATTAAATTTTTGATTCGTTGTGTTAATTTATTAAAAAGACGTAGCATGGCAGGTTCCGATGAAAAAGGTGCAAATTGTGGTTTTACTTTATCCAACTTCTCCATAAGAAGTAATCTATGACGTGGCGCCAAATTCCAATGACGACATAAATGAACTGGATTGCTTTTTAATTCAGGAACTAAAATCGAATAATTTTCAATTATTTTCGGATATACTGTCACAATATTTCGAATAATATTTTTCATGAAATTCATATAATTATAAAACCCATTCATATCCAATTGTTGAGATTCCGTTGATTTCCAATTGGATATGTTAAAAAGAGATTTTGCTAAAGATTGATATTCTGTATTACGAAGATTACCATGGTCATTTAAAAAATGAACAATATCTTCATACATTGATTTATTGTATATTCTAATTTCGCGATGGAGATTATGAAGCAATGTTCTTCTCTCACTAATTGGTTTTGTTGGAGTATATTCTTTAGTAACATCGAGAAGAAGGCCACGAATTTTCTTGTATTGAATGTCGATTTTATAAATCGGCATATTATCTTCCAATTCAAGGCCATTTAAAACATCTAAAAATCGGGAAACAGGAGACAAATTTTTAGCTTCTCCTAAATTCAAATAATTACGGCGATTTACAATATCCATTAAATGAATCGCATTTTCTTTAGTAAATCTTATTCCAACCGATTTTAATGAACTTATTTTTTCATCAATATTGTCTCTTCGGTTATAATTTGTTTTGGGTTTACTATTGCATAAAGTAAGGAATTCATCTGGTATAGGAAGGTCATTATCAAAATTACAGTAATGTATGAAAACCTCATAAATATGTTTTTCATTATCAAACAAATTATTTTTATCTGGTACTTCATTGACATGTCGAATACCTGTTCGTTCTGGATGATAAAGAATAGACGGTCTTGCCAAAAGTGTTGTTGTTCGTAATAATTTTGCCATTACATCTGTTTTATCTAAATAGGATGCTATATTGGGATTTTCTTTTGCAAAATAAGTGAGAGCAGTTTCTCCATTTTCACCATCATTGCAACATGAATTTTCTCTATATGGCGTATTTGTGGCTAATGTAACTTGAAGCAAATCTTTTTTGGAAATAATTTCATTAATCATATCATATACTGAAATACTATGAAGCGATAATTTACTCCGTACATTTCGTATTTTATCATTTTGGTCACGATGTGCTTTATTAATAGAATCTATTAAATCTTTCTCAAATTCAACACTGACACCATGCAATGATTTCGGTTGATTTATTGGAACTATTGGAGGAAGAAAACTTACCCATTTAGTGGCTACACTTATTTTTTCTGGAATAACATCGGTATCTGGAATAGATGCCAGATATGCACTTTTATCAGAAATCATACCTATAATATCAGAACGCTTCATTAAAAAACGATCGATAATAATACTAATACCTGTCGCAATTTTATCTGGTTTTATTTTCATGATGGAATTCCAAGGAGAAATTGTACTTTTTAATTGATGCATTACACATGAAATATAATTAAGTCCACTTTTATCTTCTCCTTCTCCAAATGGATAACCTCCAAATGAACGAACACACCCAGGAAAAGTTTTGGTTGTTTGTATACTTGGAATATGGGTTTGTATACCCATTAATAATACTGCAGCTACAATACATAAAATATTTTGATTTTTATAATTTTCGTAAGTAAGCCGAAGTTTCTTCTCTTCTTTCTTTTGCATTTCCTTTTCATATGCTTTTTCTGTTAATATAACCTTCGTATCATTTATCAATTCATAAGATATACGAATTACTGCAGGAGAAAGTGTATCATCATTTATTTGAATTCCTAAATTAGAACTCATTGTTCCATAAATATTTGTAATTATTTGGGTTATTTCATCTACTTTTACTGAATTAACATTCATACCAAGTATTTTATTTGCTTGTATTTCTCCTTGGTCTTCTTGCATCATTTGATGAGTCATTATAACACGTCCATTTTCATCAAAATCTTCCTGATGTTGATAAGTATTACTACGTAAAACATATCCAGTTTCTTTATCTACGGTATTTTCTTCTACTACTTCTCCAACTTCGGCACATATCTTTTCTAACATATATCCATAATTATCTGTATGTAAAAATGCTTTTGCAAGACGATATATTGATAAGGGGAATAGTTTAGTATTTGTATCAACACAATATAACCAATGTGGTGATTCATCACTCAATGCTTCTCTTGTATATTTATCCACAAACTGAATTATATAACGTTGTCTCATTGGAAAATCTTCATAGGACATAACTGCATCTCGCAATTCAATATGTGGGCTTTGAATATTTTGCGAAGAAGAAGATTGGGCATATTTTCCCAAATTATATGCCACCCAATTAGGTTTATATAATTGTACTGTTCTTAAATTCCGTTTTGTAAAAACAGCATGTTTTAAAATATCAATTTCTTTTTCAAGAGATTTTTTAGTTTCTTCCACAGATAAATTCCAACGCGTATCAAATTCTTTTAACATCTTCTCCCTAACTACTTGCATTAATTGTTGACGATGTTCATCTTCTGAATAACAATGTTTAATATCTGCTGAACATGTTTTTTCAATATTACATAAAAGGACATCATCTGTAATGAATGATTCTTCTTCAATACTTTCGTCGCGCACCCAATTTCCTTTCATACGGCGATAATAATACACTTTCTTCTTAATTTCCGCCTCCATTTCTATTTCCTTCAATTGTTTTTCCGTCATATCTTTTACAATATCAGGATTAGGAAGAGAAGGACGAATCACTACCATGGCATATTCGCCTTCTCTTACAATACGTTTTCCACGAATTAAATCTTCTGCAACTCGAGAAGCATTTTCCACATGAACATCGTGTTTTTGAATAAGTGTTTCCACTAAAAATTCCATAAATTCCGTAGGAGTCATTTTTTCTTTTTTTTCTTCATATTTTTTTAATACTGAATATGGTGTTGTATCCAAATCTTTGTCCCACAAAATATTCATATCTTCTGCTTCTTTGGAATCGTCCTTTTTTAAATCGTCAATGGATTTGTATTTTTTAGCCAATAAACGACGAGAACAAGTATTTAGCGCAACATCTTCATCTGTCTTCTCGATATCTTTCTTTTTATCAGATAATTTCAAAATATCTGCCATACGTTCTGGAGTAACCAAATGGAGAAGAGAAAGATGCACTAATTTAGAATAAAGATGTCCTCCATCGATTTCCAATATTTTTCTGAGAATTTCAGAATCAGATACTTTAGGCGAATTTTTAGGTTTATCTTCTCCACTTTGAATAATTTGATATGTTTCATCAATAAGTTCTTTATGTTTGTCATCTAAAAACACACTTGGAGATTCAGAATCTTTATCGGCGGATTCTTTCAATTTTAAAAATTCTTGGTGTTTTTCACTCAATGCAACTTTATGTTTTTTAATATACTCACGACTAAATTTAGCAATCTGTTCATAATGTTTCCATGTAATGTCTTCGTCATAAATAGAAAAAGGGTCTAATAATTTAATGACTTCTGTCAATGACATTTGGTCGTTGATATACTTCTCTAAATACTCGATTAAATGAGAAGTTTTAGGAATAATAGAATAAATCATATTGCGAAGGGTATCGTTGTCTATATTCACATCTTTAGCTAAAATGTATTCTTTAACTGTATTTGAGAAGAAATGGTCGCGACCATCTTCTCCTTCTTTTGAATTATCCGTGTATTCTACTTCTTTATCTAAATCATCAATTAAATGCTGTTGGATTTTAGTATTTGTTTTTAATAATTTATATAAATAAAGTCCTGTCTGAGAGATTTCACTTCTCTGTAAAATGTTGGTACATGGAGAAGATACTTTAGAAAAACGAATAATTGGTTCAGGCAATTTAATGAAAGATTTAATGGTTATTCTATCATTTTCTGTAATTGGTTGTTTTGTATAAACTCGCATTCCATTCTTTATTTCAGGCTGATTTTTAAAAGAACCGAGAGAATAACGTTGTATTACCATTCTTTGACGGTCTACATTTTCAGTTCCTTTTGTACGTCCTTTAGAAGAAGATTTCATTACAGAAGAATACATATTTTCAAAATTAGAAATAATAGCCTCAAAGGTATCATCCACTTCTTTATTCTGAACAATCAAACGTTCAATTTCATTGTTTATTTGAGAAGATACAGTGGATGCATTCATGAATGGTCGGCGCGATTCTTCTGTGACTTTAGCTATCATATTATAACGATTAGCGTCTCCTATAATGCCTTCACCTGCAGTTTTAATTTCATCTATATCCTGAGTAATAACAGTATCGCCTACTCTTAGAATTGCATCAGGATAAACCGATTGTTCATATTCTTCAATCTCTCGAGATAAATCTTCTTCGGTTGAATTTATACTTGACTTATCTAATTTTTTGAATAACTTTCTTTTTGTTTTTATTACTGGCATGAGCCATCGAATGCGTTTAGTAAGAGTCGCAATTTCGTCCACAATCGGTTTATGCATAATTCCGACCATGCGATGACCAACCACATTGCCATTTTCATCAAATATAGAGAAGTTTTCTCTTAACCATTTGAATCTATCCAATAAAAATCGAATGTGTTCCATTTTTGATTCGGTTCTTTCTTTAAACGGAATACCACTGAGTAACTTCTCTGACATATCGGTTAATTGTGCATCCAGTGTGTATCTTTTTTCCGATTCTTTGACTTCAACTTCCTGAACAAAGGTTTCTAATTGTTCTTCTAAAATATCATCGTACTCCAATACTAATTCATTTAAATTCTGAATAATTTCATTTGTTGGTATAACATTTTCTTCGTCTTCCTCTTCTCCAGAATGTTCTTCTTTTGGTTTGCTATATTCACCTTCTACTTCTTCTTGTGTAAGCTCGTCTATTTTATTTTCTCTGTCAATTGCTAAAGTACTTGTATGTTTAAGAGCAAGTGGTTTTTCGCGAATAACTATTTTTTCAATTGGAATATGTTCAGGAAGACCTTTATATTCAAAATTAATATAAATAACTTGCACACGTGGATAAGTAGTAATTTCAATCATATCTTCTTCTAAATCAGTAATTTCACCAGTAATAATATCGGGAAGTTCTCCTCCAATATGAATATCTACCCATGTATGCGGGAGTAATTTATTTTGTCTGGCATAACCCTTCTCTGGATTTCTTGCTAAAATAGAAATCTGGGTAATTGATTCATCTGTAATAGCGGCATTTTCGTCTAAATATAATACATGCATCGCAAAAGTAGAGGTATCAACTAAACGGATTTTGGTATCAGAAACATATAAAACAAAATAAGTGTTTTGGTCATAATCTGAATTAGTTGGCGCAATTAGTTGAATAATATCGCCTAATTCAATTACAATTCCTTCCGATGGGGAATATATAGGACTGTCTTCATTTTTTGATATTATATTATCATTTTCGGTAGAAGGTTCAGATTCCATTGAATAGATAAACTAATTTAACACTTATAATATTTCTCTATAATATTCTTTATCCAATTTACCAAAAAATAAATAATATGTAAAAAATGCATATAAACAAAAAGATTTGTTTATATCCAAAACATAATAAAATGTCATATTCCTCATCAACAAGCTCGAACACACAAAATGAATTATTAATGCAAAATTTAATGGATTTTTACAAGAAAAACAACAATGAAAACTTGAATCGAATGATGAAAATCATTAATGGCGAAACACATATTTCATTAAGAATAGTAGATTGGTTTGTAACTAACTATGCTAAAAAGAATTATACTGTTTATGGGATTACTATTCCTGCAGAAACCGAATATGATGAAGAAGAAGTTGTTCGGTTTAAGGTTTATAATGAATACAAGCTAAAATTGGATTCATATGGAAAAAAACGTTTCGACCCATTTTGCCGATGGGAAAGAATATATGTTCAATGTGATGATAATAAATCGATTGAGACAACAATTGGTCAATTGAATTTTTTTAAATGGGCATTAGAGAAGAATATCATTGATTACATATTGGAAAATTATGATGATATTGAGAAAGATATGAATACCTATAATCGCTCATCATCTTCTTCATTGGCTAAACGTGAAACCGTTGATATTAAATTACTTCCATCGAAAGATGCTAAAACCCGTAAGAAGCGAGAAGAATTATCGATTTCTGCATGCAAATGTATCAAAAAAGAAAATGTCAGTATTATTGTAAAATTTAAGTAATAGTGCGGTTTTTATTTGCAATTTGATTCTGGGCGTTGGCCAGTGAGAGGGACAAAATCTTCGGGAAGAATAAAAGGTAGTCTTTCACAAATATCCAGAGATTGATATTGTTTGATAGATGGAGTAATGGGTGTCTGTGGATTTGCTAAATTAGTGGAACCTATTCCAAATAGAAAGGATTCAACATCGCAATAATTATCGGACAAATTGCGATGAGGAGCTTTCATACCAATGAGACCATTTCCTGCAAAATGAGTGGTTTGAGGTTGTCCATAAAAACTCGATTCATTATAATTGAAAAAATTATATCTGTTTTGATACATAGATGTTTCAGCGGCATAATTGCCTGGAGTATTTCGATTTCTGGTAGATGCCATTTATACATTCATTACATAATATTTTTTATTATTTATTATAAGAAATAATACAAAGTACAATAAAAATGAAAGAAACTTATGACAGAACATATTCTATCATTCCAGTCATACTTCCTCCAATATATAATATTGTTTATCCTGTTATTTTGCCTACTCTTGTAGACTCTTCTCTTGAAATTATTTATCCAGTGAATAATAATTCAAATTATTTGCAAGGTTTATATGACAATCGATGCCAATCAGTTAATCCATGTTCTCGAATACCTTCTAAATGAGCCTTTGTGCCGTAACCTTTGTTTCTATCAATTGCATATTTTTCAATGAGTGTGGGATTTTCTTCACATAATTGTTGAATGTAATCATCCCGAGATACTTTAGCCAAAATAGAAGCAGCTGCTATTGCAGAATATGTATTATCGCCTCCTTCTATGGTAACATGAGGGATTTCTATCCAACGTTCTCCTGTATGGTCTAACATAGTATATGGAATAAAATCATTTCCATCCACCAATAATTGAATATCTTTAGCGGGGTTTTCAGGATTTACTTTTTCTATTAAAACGCGGGCACATTGTCGCATCGCCTTTAGCACGGCTTGACGAATATTAATACGGTCAATTTCTTCTGGTTCAATAAAGGCGACATGCCATGCAGTGGCATTCGATTTTATATAATCAGCGACTTCTCTTATTTTTTTTTCAGAGTGAAATTTTTTACTGTCTTTCATTAAATCATGGCGAAAAGAATCATCTTTAGGTAAAATAGCGGCTGCCACATAAAGACGGCCAAATAATGGCCCACGTCCAGCTTCATCAATACCGATTTCCCATTTGTTATCTTCTAAATGATAGAAAGGTTTTAATGGGGCGGCGACAGTTCTTGTACGTTTTATAACTTTAGGCGGTTGAGAAGATTGTTCAGATTCCATGGATATGTCTAAATACAAATAATAATAATATATTTGTGGGCAAAGTTTTGTGTATATTCATAAATAATGGGGAAATCATTAAATCAATTTTATGAATGTTTTATTATCGATTTTTTATAAAAAAAAGAATGAATATAGTATATAAATAAGGATAACTCGCGAATTTATAATGAAATTTCCGAACATTCGCATTAGTCCGTTAGGATTATTTTTAATAATATTATTTGCATTGTTTCTTTCTATCGTGTTGGGAAAATATATCATGAAGTATACGAAACAAAATGAAGGATTTTTAAATTTTAATTATAATTTGGATCCATATGCTAATCCATTAAATTCATTTACTATTTCTAAATATACAGATAAACGTACAGTTACAAGTCTTTATAATAATTTATATTTTGACCAGATGAATGGGTATATTATAGATGTGACAGGTACTGCTGCTACTAATGGTCAAGCTACAGCAAGTGGTGATACTACTGGAGGTACTATTTCTTCTTTTAAAGTGGTAAAACGTGATGAAACAACTATTCCTTATAATAGTCTTTCATCATTAACACAGCCTGTTGCTGAAAGTACAGTATCTACCGTTACTCCCAGTCAAAAAGCGTTTGTTCAAACAAGCACAGGGGATGCTGGTTTGCCACTTGATTATGTTTATATTCCTTGGGGAACAGATACATTTGTTCATATAATAGAAATAGGTGGTACTTCAAGAACTCATGTTGCAACATATTTTATGGGAGGAGCAGGTGTTGCAAATAGTACTGCCATTGTAAAACCATCTACTCCATCTTCATATGTTAGTGATCCATCTTTGGATGCGTTTTATGGTAGTACTCTTACATACATTCCAAACAGTAATGAAAACTTATTTAAGACAGCTAAAAGTTTAACAAATAACATTTATAATGATTCAGGTAATTTATTTACTGTTTGTCAATATGTATTATATGATAATACAAATGGTAATTTAATTATTACAGATTCCTCCACAAATATTCAAAATATTAAGATTTATAAACGTTCTCTTTTTTCAGGAAATGAAGGCAAGTTTTTATTTGACCCAGCTCCTTCTTTAACTAAAACAACTGCTGACCCATATACAAAAGATGTTACAACAATTACACCAAATATTAGTCCTATGTCAAATATGATTTTATATTTACCTGATTTAAAATATATTGTTATGTACATTGCCTTTGGAACAAAAACAATAATCGTTGTTTTAATACGTAATGCAAGTAACCAATTAAAAGTCCAAAATGTTGCTCGTTTTGATAGTACTGGAACATGGACAACGGGAACAGAAGGTATTTCTAATACTCCTCCTCCCACTCCTCAAACTGAACCCAGTGGAAACAATGTTTCTACAGATGCCGACAAAATGGATGATTTCTTGAATCGTTTCTTCAAATACTATTATTCTGTCGGTTCCAGTTCCAATGATTATCTTCTCAAGACTCAAGTAGTTCCTCCTGTTTGTCCTACTTGCCCCAGTTGCCCTTCTTCTGGAGGTGTATGCACCAACTGTGGTGGAAATGGAGGTTCTGGAACTCGCAGTAAAGACGGAAAGAATATTGTAGATAAAGCTGTTACTGGAACCCTCGACGTTGCTCGTGATACCGTCGGAGGCGTAGCCGACGTTGCAAAATCAACCGTTGGAGAAGCTGGAAGCATTATTAAATCTACTGTTGGAGAAGCTGGCGATTTAGCAAAGAGTGCCGCAGGAGGTGCAACTGATTTAGCCAAGAGTGCCGCTGGCGGAGCCACTGATTTAGCAAAGAGTGCCGCTGGGGGTGCAGTTGATTTAACTAAACAAGCCGCTGGAGGAGCAGTTGATTTAACGAAACAAGCTGTGGGTGGAACTCTCGGAATAGCCCGTGATGTAGCAGGCGGTGCATTAGGATTAGTAAGAGATGCAGCGAGTGGAGTCGGAAGTTTGCTTCCAAATACAGTTTATTCATCTTCTCCCTATATGATTACTGGACAAGCACCTTCTGGTGGAATGGGATATGGCGGTCAAGTTGTTCCAACTGTTTATAATACACGTGGCAATGACCCCTATAGCATGTATGGAGCATTACCCGAACGCAGTGGAAGTAATTATATTCCTCTTACAGCTGATTTCAGTGCATTTGGAAGATAAGCGGATGAATGATGCTATAAAATAATTATTTTGTTATTCATGAAAAAATAATTATTTGTCGTAATATAAATATATAAATACAATGAATGCCCAAAAAAATAAATAATAATATATATAGCTACAATTCACTTCTATTCTATTATATCTACCTATATTAAATGTTCCATTCTTTTTACACTCTGAAATATTCAAGACATAAATAATAATTATAGAAATTAGAAAAAATGTGTTTCGAGGAGTAAATAATTTCATTTTATCTATACATTATTCACATATTTTTATGAATACAAATTTTTGCGTTTGTATTCATAAACAAAAAACGCTAAATAATATAACTGTCACAAATACTATATAAATAATTTTTTTCGTTAATAGTATCTTATAAAATGGACAATCAAATCTTAAATCAAATATTAGAACGCGAGAAGATTGCCGAACAAATCAAGTATATTGTTCAAAACTATGAAGAAAACTGTAAAGATATTCAGTATAAAAAAGGGATTTATATTTATGGTTCACCTGGTTGTGGCAAAACCCAATTTGTAGTAAATACTCTGAAAGAAGCGAATTTTGATGTCATTAAGTATGACGCAGGCGATGTTCGTAATAAATCCCTTATTGATACAATTACCAGCAATAATGTATCTAAATATAATGTTCTTCATATGATGACGGGGAAACCGAAAAAGATAGCGATAGTCATGGATGAAATTGATGGAATGAATAGTGGTGACAAAGGCGGCATTACTTCTCTCATTAAGTTGATTCGACAGAAGAAAACAAAGAAACAAAAATCGGAAAGTGTGACAATGAACCCAATTATTTGTATTGGTAATTATTTTATGGATAAAAAAATTCGCGAATTAATGAAAGTATGTCATGTATTTGAATTAAAAATGCCGACGCGACCACAAACGGAAGAAATCATCATGAAAATGATGCCCGATATTTCTTCTATTTTAGGAGATAATGGAGAAGAATCTTCTTCTTCTCTACCTATGAAAGAAGAAATGATTAATTACGCGCAAGGAGATATGCGAAAAATATCGTTTCTTCATAAATTATATACAAAACAACGGGGTGTTTTAACACCTCAACTTCTCCGTTCGATTTTCCATGTAAAAACATATCACGATGATTCAAAACACATAGTTGCTTCTCTTTTTAATACAAATGTTCCATTAAAAACACACGATACATTTATTAATGAAACCGAACGTACTATCGTGGCTCTTCTTTGGCATGAGAATATTATAGATATGTTGGAGAAGATTAAACGCGAGAAATCAATTCCATTTTATTTGAAGGTATTGAATAATATTTGTTTCGCGGATTATATTGACCGTATTACTTTTCAGAATCAAATATGGATATTTAATGAAATTAGTTCGTTAATGAAAACACTTTATAATAACAAATTGTTTCATGAAGAAATAGGAATGGGGGCAAAAAAGATGCAAGATGAAGATGTTCGATTTACAAAAGTATTGACGAAATATTCAACGGAATATAATAATATTATTTTTGTATATATGTTGTGTCAAGAGTTGGATATGGACAGAAAAGATATGATTTCTTTTTTTCAAGAGATGCGAATGGCATATGGAGGTGTGGATTTTAATGCAAATAGCGAGAAGTTGAATGAAGTGGAGAATATTTTTGCAGATACGGAAATAAATAAGCTGGATATTAAACGTATGTATCGATATTTAGATAAAAATGTGAAAAAAGATAAAAATGCCGTGATAGAAGAAGAATATGATATGGATGACGAATAATAATATTTAGATAATGTATATTATTATTTAGAATGTCTAAGAATCCACTTTTATTGGGATGGCTTATGGATACCAAAGATGATTGTTTTCCATACTACTTTAGTAAGTTAGAATTTTTACAGATGTATGGAAAACAATGTAGTAATCATGCGGGAACCTGTAAGTCTGCTAAAACTGAACAAGAATGTAATGTTAAACGCGTTCTTAAATGTTCTTACACGGAAGGAGAATGTGTTCAAGTTATCGATAGTATTTGTAATTATTATGATAAGGAAGGAAATGTAAAAGAAGAAGAGTGGGGAGAAGAACAGGTCGCGTATATAAATTATTTATATAAAACAGCAGTAAATATTAAATTTGGTGAATTTATGTTGGGTAAAGACTATAATAAAACTGTTAAAACACTTGCATTTCAACTTATTTCAGATAAATTTAATAATATTGAATATGATAATACGTTAGACAAAGCATGTTCTTCATCTATAAAAAATATATTAATGAAAAATAGTGAGGTTTTAAATGAATTATTTAATTTACGTAGTAAAGCATATAATGATATGGCAAAAGAACATTCTCAGCCTTTTATTTTTACTCCTACCATTAAAAATTCAGAATTAGCTCTTTATGTGTTTGAATTATTAAAAATAAAAAAATGCGGGGAATATAAAACTATATTTAAACATCATAAAAGTGATGACAATAAAATATTTGAAATATTAACAAAAAAAGGTGTATGCTTTCAAGAAGAACACGAGAATGATAAAACCAGCTCATTTTTTAATTTAACAAATTTTGATAAAGAAGATTTTGAATATGTTGATGAAAATAAAATGGAAATAAATAAAGATTTAAATTTATCAACTATTTTTTGGAAATTGAGCATAACTATATTTAATATTGCAAAAAAAAGTGTAATTGGTATTGGTAGTATATTAATGGTAATATTAACAGAATTAAAAAATATTTTTTTTAATAAAAACATGGATATTTTTCTTTTAAAACTTGTAAATGTTATAATAATCATATTAATGGTACCATTAATATTGACAATTTATCTTAATTTAAATGTATTAACATTAACTATGGATGATAAACGCATGTTTCGAGAGTTATTAAATATTATTAGTCCATTAGTTTGTCTATTATCAACTATATTAACAAGTGCAGTAGTTATAAATTTTTTAAAACAAATAATTATTAAAAATATTAACACAATAGTTAAAGAAGAAAATAACAAATCAAATGAAAATTTAAAAAATAATATTATTTCACAAAAATATAAATTATATGTGTTTTTTTTCTTTTTACAAAATTTAACAAATGGATTAACAAGACAAAGGTATAACATACATATGTTTGATTATAACTTGAATTTTGTGAATAAATCTATAAATCAGGTAATAGCTTTATTACTTTCTCCATTTAAGGTAATTTTAGGAAAAGAACATTGTGGTGGTGTGTTTAATTTAATAAAAGGTATAAGTTTTAATGCAATCAATATTATGGATGTAAACCTCACTTCACAATACCTCGCTCCACAATATGGAGATGGAATAAACAATATTCCATCTATTGATATTAGTAAAATAAGTGAATTTGGACAAATAACTTTAAATTATATTTATACTGAATATCAATCTCCTGAAAAATATACATACTTAAAAGCATTTATGGAAGCATTAACTCCCAGTAATATAAAAGAATCTATTATTACTATAATGAAAGAATCTTATACAATTTTATTAAAAAACGTATCTCAAACAGACAATAGTAAAGCATTAACGGTAGTTGGATATCAACATAAATCGAATTTTAATATTGGAATTGATATTAAAGAATTATGGAATCAATTTCTTAGTTTTGACCCATTACATAAAATAAATGCTGCTTTTACAAATACAAATTCTTCTTTCATTTTCATTTCAGAAATAAATCCAAATAATACTATTAATATTTTAATTAAAATACTTATTATATCTGCAGCAGTAATGACAAGTAAAAAAGCCTATGATGTTTATAAAAATAATAAAACAAATAAGGTTGTAAAAACCATAAAATCTCCTTCTAAGTCCGTTAAAATACCCAAATCCATAAAATCTATTCCATCTTCTCCACCTAAAACAATTCATCAAGAGTTAGAACATCCTAAGAATAGTATTCAATCTTCTCACTCTGAAAGAAATAAACGTTATAAAAGATGCCCTAATGGAAAACATAGAAATAAATCCACAAAAAGATGTGAACCTGTTGAAAAATAAATAATTTAATGAAATATATATTTAGATAAATAGAATATATATTTCTATCTAAAATGGGAAAAAAACCTGTTCATAAAGTCGCTCTTAAGAAAAACTATCAACCGATGGTAAGTGTTTGTACACCTACCTTCAATCGCCGTCCTTTTATTCCTATCATGTTTGAATGCTTCCGTAATCAGACTTATCCCAAAGATAGAATAGAATGGATTATTGTTGATGATGGAACCGATAAAATCAAAGATTTAGTCGATTCTGCCAATATTCCCCAAATCAAATATTTTCAGTTAGATAAAAAAATGTCACTCGGTGAGAAGCGCAATTATATGCATAAGCAATGCAAGGGTAGTATTATTGTTTATATGGATGATGACGATTATTATCCTCCCGAACGCGTTAGTCATGCGGTTGAGACATTAATGGCGAATCCTAATGCATTATGTGCTGGGTCAAGCGAGATGTATATTTATTTTAAGCATATCAATCAGATGTATCAGTGTGGGCCATATGGCCCGAATCATGCTACGGCTGGTACATTTGCATTTCGTTCGCGTCTTCTCGATGAAACCAAATATGAAGACCATGCTGCATTGGCAGAAGAGAAAGCATTTTTAAAGAATTATACTGTTCCTTTTGTTCAATTAGACCCCCTGAAGGCGATTTTGGTTTTTTCACATAATCATAATACATTTGATAAGAAGAAGATGTTGGAAAACCCGCACCCTGATTTCATGAAGCCATCCGATAAAACAGTGGATATGTTTATTAAATCGGCTAAAGAAGCTCACATTAAAAAATTCTTTTTGGATGATATTGATGCTCTTTTGGAGAAGTATGAACCTGGTCGTCCCGAAAATAAACCAGATGTTATTGAACAAACAAAGATTTTGGATGAGCAACGTATTCGTATGCAGAAAGAGATGGAAGAACAGCGTATTAAACAGTTGGGTACCATTACTATGGAAATGGAAGGTCAACCGCCAAAACATTTGACTTTCCCTGAAATTGTGGAAATGTTACAGAAACAACAGAATGATTTAGTGGCGTTACATCGTCGTAATCAAGAATTAGAAGGTATGGTTCAAAATTTGCAACAGCAACTCATTGAAATGCATTTACGAAATGCAGCGAATACTGTATCCATGCCATCTTCTCAACCTCAAATGTCTTCTCCAAGTAAAACAACTCCAGAGGTAGTTGTAGATTTATAAAAAATTGATTGTTTAGCTAAAAATAATAATATTCATAAAAATATTATTATTTAAAAAAAATTAAGTTAACCATGGAAAATTATATTGCTAAAGTAACCTTTGATATTTACATTTCTGCGGAATTTCTCGATTTTCAAAGAATTAAAAGATGGTTACATGATTCTGTATTATGGGAAGGAGAAGACCGATATAATTTTGAATTTAATTTATTGGAACCTCCTTGTAAGTCATTATATTGTAAAAATTGTTACGATTATATTATTTTATGTTCATATTATGTTAAAAATACGAACGAAGAAAAATATTTTGAAGATGTATGTGATTTGATTCAATGTATTCAGTTATCACAAAATGGGAATGTTGATACAGATGATGATAATATGTCAGAAGTGAATGAAGATTTAATTGATATAGAGCTATTTCCTGATTCTCATACTTATACAAAACTATAAAAATAATGCAAAAAATTGATTAATATTTAGAATATTTTTTAAATATAATTATAAAAAATCTAATTATATTTAAACAATTATTTAACACCATTTAACATGTCGAACTATCTTGCCAGAGTATCTTTCGTCCTTATTGTAAAAGGAAAATTTCAAAATTTTAATGAAGTTATTGAATGGTTTCCGAATGTAGATTTGTGTTCACATGATGAATGGGATAGATATAATTTTAATGCTATTTTACAGAATCACATTTCTGAAAAAAAAACTTCTATATTTAATGTATTATGTTCATATGATGTGAAAGAAACATCTAAAAAAGAATCATTCTTTGAAGCACTTACTTTATCATCTGGCGATGATGATGGAAATTACCCCGTTAGAAAAAAATTGGTGGATACTGTAATGATACAAGATACATTTCAATATGAACTTTATACAAAAGTTGATTTTAATATTAAAATTAGTGGATTATTTTCAAATTTTCAAGAAGTATTAGAATGGATGAATAATGTCGGATTATGTTCTAATGAAGAATTAGGAATATATAATTTTTCGGTAATAAAACATAAAGTAACTGGAAAACCGAGTAAAAACTATACCGTTTCATGTTCATTTTATTTAACAGATGTAATTGATGAAAATGATGCCATTCAAGAAATACATATTTTGGCAAGTGGAGATGATGATGGTAATTATCCTATTCAAAATAAATTAGTAAATACTAAACTCATAGAAAAATCAATTACGATTACTTTTCCTCAAGAGTTGGCATAAGCAGATAAATTATTGAATTAAAAATTGCATTATATTTGGATTTTCAGATATTCCTTTCCAATTTATTTTTTCTGGATTGCGTTTTAATAAATTAACTGCATTTGGATTAGTAGATAATATTCCCCAATCTATAATTGGGGTCTTATCTTCTATTAATTCATCATAAAAATCTATTCCTTCTAACATTTTTTCATTCTTCATTAATATATCAAAAAAACGTTCAATTAAATGTACTGCATTTGAATTAGAAGAAATATCTATCCAAAATATTTTACGTATATTATTTTCTAATAAATGAATAGCATTTGAATTATAACATAAATTTTGCCAATTTATTTTCCGAGGATGTTTCTCTAATAAATAAATGGCAGATGGATTAGCAGATAATCTAACCCAATCTATTTTTCGAGGATGTTTTTCTAATAATTGTATAGCACGAGGATTTGTATTCGATGATAAAAAATTCCAATTTATTTTTTCTGGATTTTCTTCCAATAAATCAATTCCAGCAGGATTCATAGACAATCTATCCCAGTTTATTTTTTCTGGATTTTGTTTTAATAAATTAATTCCAGCAGGATTTAAGGATAATCTATTCCAATGTATTATTTCTGGATATTCTTCTAATATTTTTATAGCGGATGGATTGGAAGATAATAATGTTTTATCTATTTTTGTTAATTTATGAAAATTTTGTTCTATTAAATCAATTGCATTTGGATTTAATACTAATCCAGATAATACTATTTTTTCTGGAAATTTTTTTAATAAAAAAACAGCGTTTGGATTCGCAGACACCATTCTCCAATTTAATTTTTCTAAATTAATTAATACACGTTTATTTGTATTTGTTCGAATTTGTTGTACTTTTTTCATATAATATTACATATAATATATAATTTTATATTTATTCATCATCGTCATTAATTTTTGGTGCTAAGAAGAATCGCAAATATGCGTTTTCCATTCCTAAATCATATTTTATCATCATTGGGAAATCATCCGCTACTTTAAGTTCCACTTCTTTCGTTAATTTATTGTAAAGACAAATATTGTGTAAATATGTTAAACTATAAGAAAGTTCCAACTTCTCTCCTTCATTGATTGCAAAAGAAGATATATCGTCAATACTTATCTCTACGAACATCTTTCCTTGGTCTTTACTGGTTGATTCTAACATAATCTTCTCTTCTGAACAATGAAACACCATCGTATCTCCAAACATTTTTAATTGATTAACGATTCCAGAGAAGTTAGTAGAAGATAGTGTTATTTCCGCCTGATAATCCTTCTCTGGAATCTCCATTGTATCCGAATCCAGAGCCATAAGTGGTATTTCAAAATGTTTGTCAAATTCTGTTTTTGTTTCACTTATCATATGCAATCCCAATTGGTCTGAATCTCCCGCTTTAAGTTCAATTCTTAAAGATTGCGACTTTTCTCGAGAATTTAATATCTTAAAAAGCATCATTGAACTGATTCCAATTGTAATAGGCTGTTCAAGATTATATGAATCAAACCATTCAGCGGGTAAACAAATCTCCATGATACTTACACGTGCTCCATCCATACATTGCACATACATGCGTTCATCTGTAAACATAATATTAATATGGTCAGTAAAGGACTTTATATGCTGGAATAATCCAGTAAATAGTTCAGCTTTGTTTGCAAGATTTAATTCAATATTCATGTTAGATGCGAGTTAGCAGAGAAGATGTGATTACTTTATTTTATAAAGATGACTTTATGTTTTTTATGAATTGATTGTATCTTCTCAAATATAATCAATTTTATGGAAAATTATTTGATTTAGCATAAAATAATATTTAGACATTATATATAATAATATAATGTCTAAAAATCCACTTTTATTGGGATGGCTTATGGATACCAAAGATGATTGTTTTCCATATTATCTTAGTAAGTTAGAATTTTTACAGATGTATGGAAAACAATGTAGCCAACATGAAGGTACTTGCAAGTCTGCTAAAACTGAGAAAGAATGCAATGTTAAACGCGTTCTTAAATGCACTTATACTGAAGGAGAATGTGTTAAGGTGGTCGATGCTATTTGTAATTATTATGATAAGGATGGAAATGTGAAAGAGGAAGAATGGGGAGAAGAACAAATTACATATATTGATGATTTATATAAAACTGCTGTAAATGTTAAATTCGGAGAATTTATGTTAGGTAAAGACTATAATAAAACTGTTAAAACAAACGCCTTTCAAATGATTTCTGAGAAATTTAATCATGTTGATTATAATTCATCCGATGATACTGGATGCGTGACATCAATTAAAAGTATATTAATGGCTAATGGGGATTTTATGGGAGAACTAATTAAAATGCGTGAAAGAGCATACAATAATATGGCAAAAGAACACTCTCAGCCATTTACATTTTCAGCTACTATTAAAAATTCTGAATTGGCTCTTTATGTATTTGAATTATTAAAAACCAAAAAATGTGGTAATTACAAAACAATATTTAGCCATCATAAAGATGATGATAGTAAAATACTTGACATATTAACAAAGAAAGGAGTCTGTTTCCAAGAAGAACATGAGAATGATAAAACCAGCTCCTTCTTTAATTTAGGAAACTTTGATAAAGAAGATTTTGAATATAAAGACGGCATTTCATTATCCAGTTTTGTATGGGATTTACAAAAGACAGTTTTTAATACAGTAAAGAATGCATTTATGGGATTGGGTAATATTGTTTTAACAATTCCTCGATTAATAATGAAATCATTATTTTCAGGAAGTGATACAGTAAAAACGATTGTTACAATCGGTTTATTATTGTTTGGTATAATAGTAATAATAGGTGGTATTATTTATTTATCAACCGCAGGAACAAGTACTGCTTTAGTTGTTTACACATCAACTCCGTTACTTTCAACTGGTTCATCATTTAGTATATTTTCATTTTTAGCACCAGTTATGGGACAAATGCAAATGTTATTGGATATGTTAAATAGAGTATTTTGCAGTATTTCACCATTTTTCAAATTTAATATGGTAATTACATTTTTGGCTAAATCTATACATTCATATATTCATGCTACCAGCGATATAGCAGGTAGTGTTTATGGAAAATTAATAGAATTGTTTTTAGGATTAAACACGGTAGTAAGTAAAGTAAATATTGTAAAAATGTCAATAGACCGTATTGAACATATACTTAGAACATTTTCTATTGATTTCTTCTTGTCTCCCTTATCAATGTTTACCAGTAAAATGCAATGTGCAAATACAAATATAAAAAATAAAGTAATGGGACTATTCAATAGTTATTTTAGTACCGCCCAAGAATGCAAGGGACTTGTTCCTTATGGATATGGTCCAAATATGTATACAATGCCGAATAAAAATTTTAATCCAGAATTATATGAAGCAATTGTAAATCAGAAAGGCCAAGGAATAAATGATAATATGTCAGCTGTTCCTAATCCTTATGCGTATGTTCCAAATGATATTTGTACCGAAAAAGATAATACAGGATTGGCATTTTTATTTAATATTTTAAATCAGAATTTGGATTACATAAAGGGTGTATTTTCTTCTTCTGGAAACTTTACTTATTTGAAAACATTTTTAAGTTCTGCGTCTGAAGTTAGTTTTTCAAAATTAACCGAATATCTTGGAGTATTATCCGCAATAATAATAACATTTTTTAATAATGTAACAGGTCTTACGATAGATATAACAAATAGTTTGTACAAGAATGTTTCAGCTGATATTTATAAATTATATCAATTTTTCATGTCATTTGAGTTCAGTATGAATCCAAAACCCAATATGAAGGATGAAATACAAAAACGTGAAAGGATGTATGAGAATTTGATGGCTGGGTTTAAACGCCTCGATGATGCACAACCATACACTGAAAATGACATAAAAAAATACGGGTACACATTTGATGTAAATTATTTATTTAATAGAAGAGACGGAACATATAATGGAAAAGATGCATTAAATGAATTAAATAAAAATCAAGAAAAATATATTAATAATTTGTATTATAAAAATGCTTATACAATGGATACTAATAAACTTAATAAATTAGCTGCACAAACAAAAGAAGACCAGAATTTTTTTAATAATTATGCGGATAAAAGTAATAAATATTGGTATAATATGGATATGGATATGGATATGAATTATAAACGACTTATAATGGAAGCTAATAAAGCTAAAAAAAAGGCCGAAATGGAAGAATATAAGAAAAAGGCTTTAGTTCCATATGATTATAATCAACAGGTGTCTTATCCAACAACTGAAAGAGGTTTAGTTCCTTATGACTATAATCAAAACATATCTTATCCTAAAAATGAAAATGATACACGTAACTTTTACATGAATGTTGGATTAAAAGTTGGATTATTGGCATTGGGTCTTATTGGTAGTAAGTTATTGTATGATAGATATAAAAATAGAACTGTTAAAAATAAAAAAACAGTTTCCGCATCTATTAAAACACACTCTTCTCCTAAAGCCAAAACATTGACTCCTAAAAAATCAATAAGAAGTGCTTCTATTCCAAATAATTCTTTACCTATGAGTGATTCTAATTCTTTTGTTGACGGTAAATATAGACGCTGTCCTAATGGAAAACACCGAAATAGAACAACCAGAAAATGCGAACCTGTATAAATTAATAATATTTAGACAATATATAATAATATAATGTCTAAGAATCCACTTTTACTAGGATGGCTTATGGATACCAAAGATGATTGTTTTCCATATTATTTTAGTAAATTAGAGTTTTTACAAATGTATGGAAAACAATGTAGTAATCATGCGGGAAGTTGTAAATCTGCAAAAACAGAACAAGAATGTAACAATAAGGGTCGATTTCTTAAATGTACTTATACAGAAGGAGAATGTGTTCAAGTGATTGATAGTATTTGTAATTATTATGATAATGACGGCAATGTAAAAGAAGAAGAATGGGGAGAAGACCAAGTTAAATATATTAGCGATATTTATAAAATTGCGTCAAATGTTTATTTAGGTGAATTTATGAATTCTAAAGGATATGAAGAAATAGTTAAAACAAATGCTTTTCAAATAATATCAGAGAAAATAAATAATGCAGAGAATGATGAATTTATTAATTTAATTAATTCAATATTGTCAAATAATTCTAATTTTATGGATAATTTATTAAATATACGAACTCAAGCATATGATGATTTTACTAAAAAATATATTGGAGATAATTTAAATGACGAAAATATATTATATGATAAACGGGTTTCTCCATTTGAAAATACAAATACAGTTAAAAAATGTGAATTAGTTTTTTATATATTTGAAATATTCAAAGAAAAAAATTGCCCTTCTTGCAAGAAAGGTTTATTTATACATGATACAGAAGATGATAAAAAAATAATTGAAATATTAAAAAATAATAATTTATCTATTGATGATAATAAAAACAATGAAAAAAATATAGCTTTGGAAAAAAATGATTATAAACATGAAAAAGGCATTGGAGGAAATATAATATGGGTTATCAATAAATTAATATTTGGTACTATTATTGGTTCAACTAAACTGATAGGTAATATTTTATTACTTGTACCGAAACTTATACGTAATTATTTATTTCATTATAAAAATATGAGCGGAGCTATAATAGGATGTTCTTTTTCAATGATATTATTATGTATAATAGGTATTTCAATAACTTTCTTTTTTCCGTCATTATTTACTGTGGTATTAGGTGGTGCATCATTAATTAAATTATTAACTTCTGCAGGAGATATTCTTTCAGCATTAATTGGATATATATTTGGATATTGTTTATATTCAATTGTAGATACATTCATTATTTCATGTGAGTTTATAATGAATTTATTCACAGGTGGATTACAATATATATCTAAACAAACTGGTGGAGGAATAAATAATGAATACATAAATGAACTTCAAAATTCAAATTATATAAAAGGATTATTTTTAAGTGTTATCAATAGTATAAATAGTACACATGCATATACTAAATTATTAGGTATTAATAAAAGTAAAGAATTAGTCGTATATAATGGATTAAAGGCAAGTAAAGAACATTTAGGTTTAGCTGAATTAATTAAAAAATTTATACAGAATATAGTATCTTTCTTAACAAGTTCTATTGATAAATTAAATAAAGGAGTTTCTGTAAATTTAAATGAAAATGGGGGATTATTTAAATCTCTATTTACAAGTATAAAGCAATCATATGATAATCCTGATTCGTATGCATATTTAAAAGCATTTATTTCTTCTATGCAAAGTGGAGTTTCCAGCATTTCTTCATTACTTGAATTATTATATGGATTCATGGAATTTTTATTTTTAAAAATATCTGGAGGGGTAATTAATACTACTGGACAAATGAGTAAAGTTATAAGTGAAATATATAATTTATTTGTATCTTTCTTTGCAAATACTAATACTTTTTCAAATTCATTAATAAATAATATATCAAATACAAATAAACATGCATATGAGTGGTTTTTAAATAAATATGATTTTGGAAGTATATTTACTTTTAAAATAAGTGATTTTAATATTGCTAAAAAAGAATATATTGAGTATTTAAATCCATTAAAAAATGTCGCGTTATCTTCTAATCATTTATTGTCAAATGTAAATGTTCCAAAATATATTTCGGCATTAGCAGTTACAAACCCATTTGCATCATTACCATTAATTTTTATCTTAAAATATGCAGTGATAGGTATTAGCATATATTATGTTCCTAAAATAACTAAACATTACATAAATAAATATAGAAAAACTAAAAAAACCATTAAAAAAGTATCATCAGTTAAAAAAACTTCACCTTCTGCAAAACCTATTTCTTTAAAAACTGTTTCAGTAAATAAAACTCCTCTTTCAGTAAAACCTCTTTCAGTAAAAAACACTTTACCTCAATCCCAAAATAATGAAACTAATGTAGTAAATAATGAAAATAATGAAAATTATAAAGTTGAATTATAAAGTTGAATTATAAAAGAATATTTGTACATTATTATGAGATAACAACCATGGTTATTTAGGAATATTTTTTATTGGTTCAATATAATTTTTATCGTGTGTAGGTTTTTGCGTTTTTCTATATAGATTTAGCCTTATTTAGGAGCAATAAATATATTTATTTAACAAATGCGTTAAACTACTTAAAAAAGTAACCTATTATACTGTATACAATAAGTATTATATAGATACAATGGTTAGAACTTCCAAGCCCGCTGTTACCCCCGCTCCTGTTGCTGCTGCTCCCGTTTCCGTTCCTGTTGCTGAGACCAAGACTACCTCAGCCAAGAAGACCTCCTCTAAGAAGACTGCTAAGGCCGAGGAGACTCCCGCCCCTGTTGTTGCTGCTCCCGTCGTCGCCGCTCCCGTTGACACTACCCCTGCTGTCACTGCCACCACTACTGACGCTGCTGCCGAGTCGAATTCCCTCACCAAGCTCATGGAGCTTGATGCCAAGATTCAGCAGCTTAGCAGCATCCTCTCCACCCTCAAGGGCGATGTTAAGGTGATTGCCAAGACCATCGTTCGTGAGCAGAAGGTTGCCCAGAAGAATAGCAAGGCCAGCCGCCGCGCCTCTGGCAAGGAGCGCGCTCCCTCTGGATTTGTCAAGCCCACTCCCATCAGTAATGAGTTGGCTGCCTTCCTTGGCAAGAACCAAGGTTCCGAGATGGCTCGCACTGAGGCCAGCAAGGAGATTCACCAGTACATCCGTGCCCACGGTCTTGCCACTGGTAGAGACATCAATCCCGATGCTAAGCTCTCTGCTCTCCTCAATGTCAAGAGTGGCGACAAGCTCACCTACTTCAATCTCCAGAGATACATGAAGCATCACTTCCTTAAGGCTACCACTCCTGCTGCTACTGCCTAAATGATAGTGTAGTGTAAAAATAAAAAATAAATATTTCAAAAAATTGAATACATAATATATTATGTATTTAATTACAATAACAAACTCTTATAATTTTATTCAAAAATTATTAAAATGCATCTTAAAACTACAGTTGTTACTATTTCAGCATTTGATTTTATTCAGACAAATGCGTTATTGATTCTTTCCACATTGTATCATTTCCTGATTCTATGGTCAAATCATTGGATGGAATCCGAATTTATCTTATTAAATGAACAATACCCCGCATATGCCGACCAATTCAGTATTTTACAAGAAAATTTGGTTTGGTGTCAAATTATTACATTGTTTACTATATGCTCATTATATTTGAGCGAAGAAATTGGATTTATCATATACCAAAATAAAATTATGGCGAAAGAAAATAGCGAGAATATGATGTTCTTTTGTATGTTTGTCAGTTTCGTTACAAAAATGATTTATTCGAGCGTTCAATTATTATCTTATAATCATAAAAATCCTGTGTTTTGGAATGATGAAGCACTTAAAAATAAATCTATTATTTTATTCTTTAACTTATCCTATGGATTTAGAGTAGTGACATTTATTAGTATAGCAGGATTATTAATAGTAATGATGATATTATTTGTGATTTATTTGGTATTATGTTGGGTTGCAGATTTATTAAAAGAAATTAAATTCAACTATAAAAAAACAGAATATATTGAAATGCGAACTGATGCATAATTATTTTATTAAAAATCCACTCTCATATAAATCATATTTTATATTATATTCGTGTGTATAAACAACATGTCTAAGTGCTGGAAAACACATAGATAAAAATTCGCTTTTTTTATTTATATAATTAGTTGGTTCTTCATATTCTTCTGGAAAATATTGATTCCATTGAGTAATATGTTTTTTTAATTCATATTTTAAAATATCAGCATTAATATTTTCAACACAATATTCTTTTTTTGAAATGTGCATGATAGGCTTAAATAATTCCCAGACACGTAATCTGGATAATTTATCGCTTTTCATTTCAATGGGCGTTTGTTCTTCTGCAAATGTGCATAAAATATCAATAAAAGAATGTACTTCTATTAATTTATTTTTGATGTTCTCAGTAGATGACAAATAATTTCCCATTTTATAATGAAATATAGTTTTTATAAATATCATAAAAAATATGTTGACAAATCAATTTTTTGATTTTTGGGGATAACTAACAACAAAATAAATAAACATAAAGACTTACATTAGTTAGTTTATATACACCAAAATGTCAGAAGAATTGATTCAACATGCAACTACATATGCTTCTCTATATCATCCTTCTCTCGTTATATTAACTCCTTGTTACGGAGGTCAATGTTTTGTTAATTATGTAACATGCTTAATGAATACTTTTAATCTTTTTAATCGCCTAAATATTCCTATTCATGTCGAATTTTGTAAAAATGACAGTTTAGTGTCTCGCGCAAGAAATAATTTGATAGCGAAAGCCATGGCTCATGAAAATGCCACGCATTTTTTATTTATTGACAGTGATATCACATGGAATCCGTATGATGTATTAAAACTTCTCATTTCTAATAAAGAATTAGTTGGTGGTGTTTATCCTATAAAAAGTTATGATTGGAATAAATTGGCTAATGAAGAGAAGAATATCATTGGTGAATGGCTAAAACACAAACGTGAAACTCCATTGGATAATATAATGGGAGATGCTGAATACATTCAAGCTCGTCTTCTCCGCTATAACATTAATTATATGAGTAATACTTTAACAGTTCATAATAACTTAACTCAAGTTCGTCATTTAGCAACAGGTTTTATGATGATAAAACGTGATGTGATTCATAAAATGTCTCTCGCTTTTCCTTCCACTAAATATGTGGATGATGTGGGATTTTTAACAGCCGAAGAAAATAAATATGCATTTGCATTATTTGACTGTGGTGTAGAAGAAGGACATTATTTATCCGAAGATTGGATGTTTTGCAGTCGATGGGAGAAGATGGGCGGAGAAACCTTTATAGATATTAGTATTAAATTAACACATTCAGGTATGCAGGATTATAAGGGGGCTTATGTTGCTTCTATTATGTAGAGAAGAATGGTCGAAATGACCAGACAATGTTATTGTAATAAACATACCCTGATTTCATTGTATCATAATTTAATTCAAGAGGATTATTTATTTCATTGCGATATTGTAATTCAGTAGGCGGAGAAGGCCCCGCATCTAATAAAGTATATTTCATAATATCATTTTTAAATGATATTTTGTATGAATCAGATATGTATATTTTTTGTGTAGTAGTATCTTGCCATAATGACATTTTTATGGATAATTCACTGTTTGGAGGTTGTGCTTCTCCAATATATTTATATTTAGCAGGATATTGTTTATTCAATAATGAATAAAATGATGGAGACATTAAATAAGACATAATATACTTCTACTATATTATGTTATACTAAGGTAACTTTTTATTACCATAAACGAATAATATATTTATTTTTTTAGAGAAGATAGACAAGATAATAGAGGTTAGAAGAAAGAACCAAACCCTCCCCCTAAAACTGTATTCGCTGCCATTGGCCCAGAATAACTCGCCACTGGAGGAGAAGCAGGAACAGCAGAAGAAGCAACTGGAGCAGGAGGGAAGATATCTTGCTGAATAGTGCTACTGTCTAAATAATCTGCTTGACTGGGTGTATGTCCTCCAACAGAAACATAAGAACTGCTGGATTTGCGGATTTTACCTTTAGCACCACTTTCCGTACCATGCCATGCATCGTATACACGGTCAACCAAAATATTTACTTTCATTCCGAGTTTGGTTTGAATACTAAACATAAGTACTAAAAATGCTAAAATAACATTTGTAAGCGCTAAACTTTCGTATTTGAATTGACTATATGTAGGAATATATGTAATCATACGATGAATTAAAGTAATGCCGCAAAACATGGCAATAAGCTGAATGAATATTTCGAGAAGTATTTCTAAACTTGATTTATCAGGGTCAGCTTCTGGAATAAATCTGTGAATTAATTTATTTAAAATGACAATTGGAATTATTCCTAAACCTGAGTATTGAATAATATTTAGTAACTCAGCTTTTCCTTCATCTGTAGAAGAAAATACATGAGAGAAGAAACTCTTGTGAGAAGAATCTACAATATCATTAAACATATTCATTTTCTAAAATTAATATTTTATCTATATTAGACTCATATATATTTTGATAGGAGAATGTAGAGAAGATTATTTATTTCTGGAATATATATCAATATTTTAAGATGTCAAATATATTAAAAATATATCAACGAGATACATATTTGATAGCTGAATTTAGTGTAAGTATTGCAGACGGAATTAATATAACATGTACTTATTCGTTCGTGGATTCTTATGGTCAACAACAATCGGTTACTGTTTTAACTTCTCCTATAAATGAAACTAATCGCAGAGATTTTAGAATAGATGCAAGTAATTCTTTTCCATTTGTAAATGGAAGAACCTATAATTTAATATTACAATCGAACACTGAATCATGGACAAATAATAATATACTGTTTTTAGGGAAACCATCTTCTCCAAATCCTTATTATCAAACATCTTTCCTAAATCAAATCCATTTTGTTTTAACAAATCCAATAGGTGATTCTATAAAAGAATATGAAGTAAAGCTTTATAATAATGATAATACTTGTGTGTATTCAGAAAATGTTATACCTATCATTTATGAATCAGAACATCCTACTGATGAATCAGAATTAGATGGGAAATCATGTTTATTTTTTGAATATTATGATGCATCTGTAAATAACTTTTATAGAGCAGACATTGTTGCTAAAAATAGTTTTTCTGAATCATCAATCACTTCTCTAAATCTGTATACAGTAAACTATAGTCACCCTCCTACAATTAGTTCTATTGATTATTCAGATAAAAAAGTAAGAGTTAGTTTTACATGGCCTACCTATACTGGTGGAAATAATGTGGAAATATATGCTATTTCTGCAAAAGTAACTTCTCAATATTCTGGATATCAATTGTCAGATAATAGAATTATTGATATTAATCACACCACAAAAGAAATAGATTTCAGTGGATTAAATTATGGTTGGGCATATGATATAAGCCTATATGCTGAAAATGAAGCTGGTGATTCAAGTTATGCTACTGTAACTGTATACCCTAAAATAATGCCTTCTCCGCCTGTCATTAAAAATGTTGACCCGCGTAATAGAATGATAATTATTACATATAATGTAACACCTAATTCCGATTATTGTTTTATACAATATCAATTAACTAATATGACTACTGGAAAAATAGAAATATCTTTAACAGAATTTTTGGCGGTACAGGGAGAAGATGCAACATTTACAATTGAATGCGTTAAAAATGCGCAACAATATATGATTACATATCGGACAGCAAATGCAGTGGGTAAATCTGAATATAATTATGTTTCAACTACTACATATGAAGATTTAACAGTATATAATAAACTAAAACTGGTTAATACTTTAAATCAACCATGTGCACTTAGTCAAAAACAAATGTATGCCAATAGAATACGAAACCCTGGACGTATGATAAAACGAAGTTATGTTGGATTTATGTAATAAAATAATTTAATTTTATATAAATATAAAGAAGTAATTAGATTAAGAAAATATAATATTCTGTATTAAAATGAGTGCCGCCTTAAATGCCGCTAAGAAGAGAAGAGGTGTTCCTCCTCCTTCTACCCCCCAATTTTCTCAACCTACTCAAGCCCCTCCTGCTCCCCCTGCTGGAGGATTAACTTTACAACAGGTGATTCAGGTTATTGACAAGAGATTAATTAATTTGGAAACTTTTGCTAAGAATAATTCCAATATTGGTGAGAAGATAACAACTGTTCAGGCCAGTAATGTTCCCAGTAATTTGACGGAAGTTTTGGAGGAGTATAATTCCAGATTTGATATTTTGGCTGAGGAAATTGCCAATTTAAAGAATATTGTTCTTAATCTCCAATCTTATACTATGGACGTGAATAAGGTTCTTATGAAGGAGAGAATTCGTATTTTGTCGGGTGATGGCGTTTCTTCTTCTGAGCAGGTGGATGCGGAGACTACCACTGAATTAGATACGGAGACTACCAACTTCTCAAACCTTTCTTTAGACAATACTTCTTCTTTGAATGTGGGAGAAGGTGCCACTTATAATTTTTATTCATAAAGAATAGAAGAAAACTAATCTTTATTTTATATTTGTAAATTGAATCAATATAAATATTTTATTATATTGATTTTTATCATATATAACTCTTATATAAACTGATGAGTTTGTCTTTGGAACAAGAAGATGGAGAAGATTATGTGGGATATTCTTCTCTAAGTATTAGTGAAAAAATGAAAAAGATACAAATGGATTATTATGAGAAGAACGGGAAAAATATGTTTTTCAAGAAATTACAAAAACAGAATTGTGCGGAAACTGTTTGTTCAAAAATGAATTTAGAAGATTTAATAAGTGAAACCATTTGGGTTATTCCAAATACAAACGGGGTGTTTATTGATTATACTGTTTTTAAAATGTATGCTACTCCAGACAATTATGATTTAATATTGGCGGCAATTATTTCGAAATTTGCTGAATGTATAGAAGAATTCGGTGAATACAATGTATACGTGAATATTCTTGGATTTACGGTTTCTTCTGCAGAAAGATACAGAGGAATTATTGATTTATTTTATCGTAAATGTTTTGAACAGGGTCAAAGTCTATATTTTACAAATACTCTTCATAATATGAAAATATTAAATGCGCCGAATGTAATGGAACAAATATCGGCAATGTTTACTCCTATCGTATCACCCGTTGTAAAAAGCAAAATTCAAATTTATAAGAAAGAGGAATCCACAGAAATAATAAATTATATTATGGCAATGAAATAAATGTCTATTTATGAAAATGTAATAAACAGGAGAAGATATAGTATATTACTATAAAGTCAACCAAAATAAAACAAATTTGTATTATATGGGAATTAAACACTTAAACCGTTATTTAATAGATGAATGCAGCGAACAATCCATTCGTAATATACATTTTGCTGAATTCTCCAACCAAATTGTAATTGTAGATACGAGTATTTATATGTATAAATTTTTAGAGAAGGATGCTCTTCTCGAAAATATGTATTTGTTTATTTCGATTTTTCGCAAATATAATATTACTCCCATATTTATTTTCGATGGAAAACCTCCTCCAGAGAAAAAGGATTTATTGGAACAGAGAAGATTAGACAAGAAAACAGCCGAAGATAAATTTCAACAATTGCAGAAAAAATGTGAGGAAGTTGGAGAAGATGATGAAGTTGCTTTAGTTGATTTAAAGGCGGAAATGGATGAATTGAAAAAACAATTTATTCGTATTAAAGATTCCGATTTTTTATTGATAAAGAAATTAATGGATTCATATGGTATTATGTATTTTGAATCGCGCGGAGAAGCTGACCAATTATGCGCTTATTTAGTGAAACATAATTATGCATGGGCATGCGTGAGTGATGATATGGATATGTTTTTGTATGGATGTCCGCGTGTATTGCGACATGTAAATTTGATTCATCATACGGCGATGCTGTACGATACTATGCGTATTTTGAAGGATTTAAATATGAATTTGAAAATGTTTAAGGATATTTTAATACTTTCTGGAACGGATTACAATCAGTGTTCGCATACATCTTTACATGAAACTTTGAAATATTATATTCAATATACGAAGAGCGTCGAGAAGTATAGTGTGGAATTTTATGATTGGTTAGAGCATCATACAGAATATATTAAAGATAGAAAGTTTTTAAATAAAATACATAGCATGTTTGATTTATCTATGTTTGTATTAAATAACAATGGAGAAATTAAAGGTGTTATTAATCGATTACCTTTTAAGTTGGGGAAAGTAAACGTGGAATCTCTTCAGAGTATTATGCGAGAAGATGGGTTCATTTTTGTTTAGGGGAGGACTAACATTATAATTTGAGCTTATTATTTATTATAAAATAAATAATAATTTATTTTTTATTTTTTTTGCATTCTTAGTTTATAATTATTCATAAAATTAGTATTTGTATATTTCATATTTCTTTTTGTTTTAAATGATTTAATTGGTATTCTTTTAGTTGGTCGAATATGGTTTATATAATTTTTATACTTTTCATTATCTACATGAACAGTTATTTTTCCATTACTTACAACGGTATTATTATCTTCTATTTTAAATAATTTAGATAAAGATTCTACTATATCTTTTAAATTATATATTGAGTTTTTGTTAATATTATTTGAATTATTTATAAGTGAAACATATTGATTTGCATTATCTTTTGAAACTAATAATGTCATTATATTTTTAATCTTATCATTAATATTAGTATTATCTTTTAATACGTTAATTATGTTCTTAATATCATTATTTAATAAATTCGGATTATTTGATACTTTTGTTTGAATATTATTCATATTATTAACATTAATATTTCCTCCATTTTGACTATTTTTAATACTATGACGAATAGACCCTCTTGCACTTTTGTATTCACCGGGTGACCCTCTTGCACTTTTGTATTCACCGAGTGACCCTCTTGCACTTTTGTATTCACCGAGTGACCCCCTTGCACTTTTGTATTCACCGAGTGACCCCCTTGCACTTTTGTATTCACTACTTGAAGTTCTTAAAAAAGATGGTTTATTTTTTGTTATTTTTTTAGTTTGAGATAAATTATTAGGTTCTTTATATTTATCTACGTATATATCATCATCATTATCTGATAAAAAATATGCGGATAATATGCTATTTCCAGTATTTTTTAAATTTTTAAAAAAACTAATTATTGCATTTGGTTTTTCTTCTTCTTTTGGAGGTTTATTATATTTTAATTCTGAATTAGATACACTCTTTAAGGGTTTATAATCTCCATTATTACTATATTTTTTATTAAATTTCCATTTTTTTAAGTTATTTATTTTAACTTCTCTACGCATATGTTTTAACCCATGTTTTTCATTAGATGTTGGATTAAATGAGTTTTTTAAATAAAATAATAATGTATTTACTGAAGTTAATGCATCTAATTCAATATTCTGTTTTTTTACACCTTTTCTCATTTAAAACGCCCATTTTATATGAGAATTCATAAATAATTCTTCTTGATTTTTCGTGTATTGTTTTTCTTGGATACATATTTTTCTGGTCTTTCGTATGCTCCCTTAATTATGTTCCTATATTTTTCTTTTGGAATATTTCGTATTGTTTTTGTTATATTTTCCTTTAATTCAGAGTGTGTTAATCCGTCTAACTTTTGTAATCGTGATTTCAACATACTAAAATAATTTTCTATGGAATTTGTAAAATGTTGATAAGGAACCGCATATAACAAATGATTGTCTTTATTTATCAGTTCCTTTACTTTTGGATTTCTATGACTACTCGCATTATCAATAATAATTAATTTGTTTTCGTATTTACTTGTTATATATTGTTCCAGAAATTCAACCATTCTATCTGCGTTTATTCCGCCTTTTTCATATAAATCCCAACCAACTACACCATCTACCGAAATAGCAAATATTCCAGTATATTTTTTGAATACCTCTTGTGATTGTGTTTTTATTACACATCGTTTTCCTTTTTCACTATAACAATGATTTCGTTTTTGTAATGATTTTATAGAGGTTTCATCAATACAAATAATGTCTTCTATTTTGTATTTTTTAACTTCATCGTAAAACTCTTTTATGTTTTTGTTAATGTAAATATCTTTACCAAAACGCGTCGTAGGTTCATGTCGTATTCTGGTAAGTTTCAAAGTAATATTATTATCGTGAATAATACGACTTACATGTGATTTATTCAAATCTAAATCAGGATATTTGTTTTTCAATAAATGCAATAAATCTTCAATCGTTATGGTTTTATTTTTCTTGATTTCTTGTACTAAAAAATCTACATGTTCTTTATGCACCTTATATGCTTTTGGCGTTCTTTCATAACCAGTAATTTTTCCATCTTTTTTGTATTTTTCTACCCAACGCATCAAACTTCGTCTGGAACATTTGAATATTTTACAAACTTCTTCTTGTGATTTATCCTCCACTAAATAATATTGCACCGCAGTTTCTTTATAATCACTACTCTTTTGGTGAGGCATATATACTATTTATTTATAATATAAAGAGTAATTTTTATAATTATATATAATGGAATTTGCAGAAGAATATTATTTGCTTTGTCTAAAAAACAAACTACAAAATAACCTAAAATTTCATTTATTAGGGTCAATTAAACCTTATCATATATTAGGAAGAGTTTTGGATATTCTTAAGAAAAAATATAATACAACTGAATCATATAATGAGTTGGAACAATTAAGACAAAATATCCATAATTATGTATTTTCAATGGAAGCATTACGTGTTGAAGATTGGATAGTAAATTGGACAAATATACAATTAATGAATGAATTAAATAATTTTGTTGATACAAGTAGAAATTATGAATTAGAGGAACAAATTAAAGATTTACAAAAACAAATATATGAAATTAAAGAAATTAATTTACAACAAAATCCATATATTGAACGAATAGATGAAAACTTACATAAATTATAAAATTGAATTGTATTAATTATATAAATATATTTTATATAATTAACAAAATGAGTAAGTGTGAACATAATAAAAATAAATATAATTGTATAGTTTGTTCTCCCAAATTATTTTGTATACATAAAAAATTAATCAGATTTTGTAAAGAATGTGGCGGTAAGTCTTTATGTTATCATGGTAAAGGTAAAGCATATTGTAAAGAATGTAATGCAACTGCTTTTTGCGAACATAATAAATCCAAATATAATTGTGTAGTATGTAAAGGTTCTGGAATATGTGAACACAATAAAAGAAAAACAACTTGTATAGAATGTAATGGTAATTCTATATGTATACATAAAAGACAAAAACATAGATGTAGAGAATGTTGTGGTTCATCTATTTGTGAACATGAAAAAGAGCGTAGATTGTGTTTAATGTGTGGTGGGGTATCATTATGTATTCATAATATACAAAAAAGATATTGTAAGGAATGTGAAGGCAGTGGATTATGTATCCATAATAAACACAAAGAATTTTGTAAAGAATGTGGAGGAAGTCGATATTGTATTCATCAAAAAGAAAAAAGAACATGTAAAGAATGTGATGGTTCGTCATTTTGTGAACATGGAAAATTTAAACAATATTGTAAAGAATGTGGAGGAACTGGTATATGTATACATAAAATACAAAAAAGAGTTTGTAAAGAATGTGATGGTTCGGCGTTTTGTATACATGAAAAATATAAAGTATGTTGTAAATTATGTGGTGGTTCAAGATTATGTAAAAATGAGTGGTGTGAAACATTACATAGCAATACAAAATACGAAGGTTATTGTATGCCTTGTTTTGTTAATAATCCAGAAAATAAAGATAAACCGGCAATGAGAAATTACAAAACAAAAGAAAAAGATGTAGTTGACCGAATCACTCAAACATTTACTGAATTCACATGGGTTGCAGATAAAAAAGTCCAAGATGGTTGTTCTCGTCGTCGTCCAGATTTATTATTAGACATGGGTTCACATATTATTATTGTAGAGATTGACGAAAACAAACATACTGATTATGATTGTAGTTGCGAAAATAAACGATTAATGGAATTATCCCAAGATTTACAACATAGACCAATTGTATTTATTCGGTTTAATCCAGATGATTATACTAATGAAGATGGAGAATTAGTAAAATCTTGTTGGAAATTAAATAAATTAGGCGTGATGCAAATTACAAAAACCAAACAAAAAGAATGGGAAGAACGGATTGAAAGTTTGAAACAACAAATCCAATATTGTATAGATAATCCAACCGAAAAAACAATAGAGATTATTGAATTGTTTTATTAATTTTGTTCCAAATGTTTTGTATCCATATGTAATTTAAATAATCCTTTTGAAAAATTACCAAAATCACATGTTTCACAATAATATTTAAATTCTTTTTTTCTCTCTTCTTTATTTGCATGATTATTCAAATAATGAAGTTTCATATTTGTTGTTCGTGTTGTCGTGTAATCACAACATTTACATTTTGGTTCTAATATCTTATCACATCTCGTTTTTCTTTTTCCATTATTTTTATGTTTATCGCATTCTAAATGTTGTTTCCAATGTGATTCATATACACATTTGTAATTACAGCATTCGCAATAATATTTTGTTTCTGTTTCATTTGAAGTTTCCATTTTTCAATATAATTACTATAATATTTTATATTTAAATTATTTGCGTTAAAATAACTTAAAAAGAAATAATATAATAGTATATAAAATGAAAGTTAAGAAAAAGAAAAAAGAGGATTTCAAAGAATTTAGGAATAATGAAAAATCTGCTTATAAAACTTTCAAAATACCTTTGAAAAAAATTTTATTAAATCGTGATACAACACAACCAGTTATAGACCATTTGGTTTTTGAAATGAATGATTTAGTTATTCATACATATCAATTTATTCGGTTATATGTTTTGTATCAATATATTCAAAATAATCCTTTACCTGAAATAAACGATACTTTTATTCTGTATTGTATCAAAACATTAGGTTTAAGAGATAATAGAGGAAAAAAGGGAAAGGATACTGAACTTTTAGAAATATTAGATGTATTTTACCAAAACGAATATCAACCTTTACTGAACCATGTGAAAACCAATTTGAAAAACACTACTTTTTTACTTCCTTATTTAGCAACGCAAATTCATACTTCTTTATCCAACAATATTCAAGAACATTTCATTCAACACTTTTTGCGATTTATAAATAAAACGACAAATGAAATTACCGAAGATAAGACAACGTTATTTCAATTCAAGAAACAACTAATGGAGTTAGATGAAACAAATAAAATATTTTCAGAGTGGAAAGAAACACATTTAACTAACATTTTACCTACTGAAATTAAAAAATCAGTTCATTATGATGTTAAAATAAAACCATTTGATTATTTGAAAGGAATGTTGTATATGAATTCTGTGTTAGAAAAACAAGAAAATAAATTATTTCAACCTTTACCATTGCGAAACAATATTATTCCAAAACACATTATTATTGATACTGCAAGTTTGATAAATTTGTTCTGTCCTGAAAAAGACAAAGATGGTAATAAAGTGAAAAAAGGTGAATTATTAAGTAATATAAAAGACAATCAAAATGAAGTATGGTGCAACTTTCTTAATTTGAAAAATAAAATATTCAAAAATAAACATTATCAATTTCATAACCAAATACAAACAGATGGAATTAGTTGTTGTCTGTTATTTATTAGAAAGGATTTGAAGGATAAAAAATGGGGGTCAAAAGTTCCTGTATTACAAGAACAAGATTTTTACAATATTGAAGATTTATCCAAAGAACAATTAGACACTTTGAAGGAAAGGAACATTGTAGGTTGCGACCCTGGAAAAAGAAGTTTAGTTTATATGATGGATAAACATGGAAACAAACTACAATACACAGCACCACAAAGAAAACGAGAAAGTAAATCAAAGTGTAATCAGCGTATTCTATTATTGGAAAGAAAGCGAAACGGAATTATTAAAAAGGAAATACAATTATCGTTTCAAAATAGTAAATCTGTTGATTATGAAAAGTTCAAAATATATTTGGTTAAAAAAGATATACTAAACAAAGAAACAACAGAGTTTTACAAACGAGATACATGGAGAAAAATGAAATTCCGTCAATATAGTTATGGTAAGAAATCCATAGATACATTTTTGAATAAAATAAAAGAAACATTTGGAGAAAATATTCTAATCGGTTATGGTAATTGGAGTAGGTCAACACAAATGAAACATTTTATGCCTACGATGAATAAAGGATTAAGGAAACTAATTCATAAGAAATATGATACAATAACAATAAATGAATGCAACACAAGTAAGAAGTGTTGTGATTGTAATAATGATTTGGAATATTACAAAGATAAAGAAGGTAAGAAAGTGTTTCGTCTATTAATTTGTTCTAACTGCGTGAGTTGCGAAAACAAAAAAATCGTATTTAGAACAAGAGATGCAAACTCTTCCATAAACATAATGAATTTAACGAGTTGTTGGATAGAAAAACAAGAACGACCATTATGTTTTCAAATTTCGTCTTTCACATCTTCAAATAAACAAAAGGAAGATGAAAAAGTAAGACCATCGTAGGTGAAATTCCTACTATTGATTTTACATTTTTTCTTATTTTTTTGCCTAATAAAATGGGCGTTTTAAATGAGAAAAGGTGTAAAACAACAGATAAATCTACAAGTAAATTTAATAAAATACCTGCGCCTTTTAATTTATTTATATTATTTACACATAAAGAATCTACATATATATTATTAGGATTAATTTCAAAAGTTATAATACTATGTAATAATTTTTTTGATTGCATGAATCCTGCCGAATATTTTATTTTTCTGTATAAAATAAAATTATTATCAGTTTCAATACTATTTAATATGTAATTAGGATTCATACCACTATTTCCACAAAATGAAATATATTCATCCTCGTCATCTGTTAATACTGGTATTAATAGTTTTAATACTAAATCAAAGTTTTCTATATTGTTAATATCTCCGTTAATAGAATTAGTATAATCTTCTCTATTATATATTTTAAAATTATTCATATTTTTAAAAAATGAAGTAATTGTTTCCTTTTCTCCGTTTGATACATTTTTAGAACATATTAGCACATATTCCGCATTTTCAAGTGAATCAAATTCATTCGTGTTATCATACACGTATTCTTCTCCTGTTTCTGTAATAAATGTACTCATTATAATATAAATAAATATTTTATATAATATATTTATTTATATATACATGCTTAATAAGGTTTGATTCACCTGTTCATCTTTTTTAATTAAAATGTCTAAATCTTTTCGGGTTACCGTATATGGAAAACTCACTTTCATATTTATAAACGAATCCAGTAAATTATTATCTGGTTTTACCACACGGAATAAATTCAATTTCGTATATATAATTTCTAAACATCGTTTTAAATTTCTAACGCCTGATTCTCCTTGTGTTAAATATTGACTGTTTATTATATAATTAATCGTATCATCTGGAATAATCACTTCATCTTCTCGAAATGCCACTTGTTCTCTTATTTTTGGAAGCAAATATTTTTTCGCTATTATCAATTTATCGGCAGCAGTATATCCCTTTGTTTTAATTCGATAAAGACGGTCTCGCAAAATCGGGTTCACTAAATTCTCGTCATTATAACTAAAAATAAACAAACATTTACTTATATCAAAACTAATTTCCGAAAAATATTTGTCGTGAAACTGTGAATTCTGTGTCGTATCCGTTAAATGCGTCAAAATACCAATGATTTCTTGACCACGTGGCGTATCACTCACTTTATCCAATTCATCGAAATAAATCACTGGATTCATACATTTACTATCCATCAATATCTGAGCTATCTTCCCCCATGTACTCCCCTCATACGTATACGAATGACCTTCTAAAAAACTACTATCACCCGTACCACCAAGTGCTATAAATGCAAACTCACGGCCTAATATTTTACTTATTCCGTCTTTCACAATCGACGTTTTGCCTGTTCCTGGAGGGCCATGTATTGCTATAGATGTACCAATTGCATTTGGGTTCACCAACCATTGTCCAAGCATTTGCATAATTTGCACTTTTGCATCATTTAGTCCATAGACACATGTATCCAATGTATTTTTCGCATTTTCAATGAAATCATGGCATTTATCTACACCATCGGCTATAGAAATACTGAGATTCCGTGTTATTCCAAATGGAATACGCATAAATGCATCAATCCAATTTTTAATCTTAAAATATTCATTGTCGCCTACATCCATACTCATCATAGTATTTAATTTTTGTATGGCAACCGCCTTATATTTTGCTGGCATATTGGATTGCAAAATAGAAAGACGATACGGTTTATCAAGAAACATATGGCGATTGATTTCCTTTAATTCTTCCATTATTTGCAGTTGTTCATCATTCGATAATTTCTTCTTGAAATAATCCATTTCCGAATCATGCGAGTTTTTATTTTGCGTCTTCTCTTTAGCCACTAATGAATGATATGTTTTCGTATTTATATGGCGAGCATTTTTAATTAAAACTTGAATATTGGAATTACATTCACGAAGCGAATTCTGGAGAATTTTGTTTTTCGGTTTCTTTTTTAATTGTTCTGTAAAATTCTTTTTTAATTCAATTAATTCTAAATATTCTTCACTCACATTCATCATTTCTTCTTCTTCATCGGCGCGATTCTTTTGAGAAGAATATGCCATTAGTTCCTCATTGTTTCCAGAGCCGTCTTCTATTCGACTATACTTATCTTTCATGAAAATGGCTTCGTCTTCACTATGAAATTCTTCATCCATATCTGCTTCTTTAGGAAAATCTTCGGATTCATAATCTTTTCCAAATCCGCCTCCTTCTCCTAAACTAAACAAAATATTGAATTTTTGGAACGGATTCTTTTTTACTGAATGATTGGATTCTTTTTCATAGTCGCTATTCAAACTGTAATCATCGTCTTCTGTTGGTTCATCAGAATACTCATTTTCTTGTTTATTTTGCTTGGCCTTTAGTCTTTTGGAACGACGAGGTCGAGAAGAACTACTTCCTGATGATTTAGAAGAATTCGTATCATGTAAGGGAGACTGAGATGCGCCATGTTTACGTTTTTTTAAATCCAATAAATCCACAATATTTTCATTGGAACATTCTCTTTTGGGAGAATGTTGAGAAGATTTCTTTTGTTCAGCGGCTTGTTCTTCTTTACGCAACTTGCGATTTATTTTTCTGAATAAATCGAGGACTCTTGCTGTATCTGTACTTGCAACCGAATCCGCATCGGCATCTATTAATGAATTGGTAGATGCAGTTTCTTCTGTACCATTGTCAGAAACCCATACGCTTTCTTCATCAGAAGAAGAAGAATCGGATGATGATGGTAATTTTCTTCTTCTCTGGGTTGATATTATTTTTGGAGGCATATTTAATAAAATATTTTAATTAACATGTATTTGCATTTTGTATTTATATGTATTTTATTATAAACATTTTGTTGGAGGGAGGAAGTAGAGAAGATTATCTTCTCAATAGGCATGCATGTTTTTTTATCATCAAAAAATTGATTGATTATACTATTTGTGTACAACGAATATAAAAATAATATACTTTATAATATAGAAACCTCGTTCAAAAGCAATCGTTAATTATGTCCGCCGCCCAAAAGAAGAGAACAGAGTTTGTCAACCCTTCCAAGATTATTGGTATTCAGTTCAGTATGCTGTCTCCTGAAGAAATTCGCAAGAATTCCGTCGCAGAGATTAACAAACGCGATACGTATATCAATAATAAGCCTGTTTTAGGTGGATTGTTTGACCCACGTATGGGTGTTTTGGAGCCAAGTTTAATTTGTCCTACAGATGGATTGACTAATATTGATACGCCTGGATATTTCGGGCATATTGAGTTAGCCCGTCCCGTATTCTTTATTCAACATATTAAAGAAATCATGAAAATTTGTAGTAGTGTTTGTGTGAAATGCAGTAAGTTGTTGATTAACAAATCGCAACATACGCATATTACTGATTGGCCGAATGACAAGAAGTGGGATTATGTAACAAATTTATGCAAAGAAGTTCGTCGTTGTGGTGAAACAACCGATGATGGATGTGGATGTCGTCAACCTGATAAATTGAAATTAGAAGGATTTGCTACTATTTTAGCCGTTTGGGAGAAGATAGAATCAAATGACGACAAGCCTACAAACGTTACCATGAAATTAACGCCTGAGTTAGTGCTTAAGATATTTAAGCGCATTTCAGATGAAGACGTTAGTTTTATGGGAATGAATCCATTGTGGTCTCGCCCTGACTGGATGATTTGCCAAGTGTTACCTGTCCCACCTCCTGCGGTTCGTCCTTCTGTAAAGCAGGATGCACAACAGAGAAGTGAAGATGATTTAACACATATTTATAGTAATATTATTAAGTTAAATAATGAGTTAACTGCGAAAATTAATGACAATGCGCAACAAAGTACCATTGATGGACTTACTTTACATTTACAGTATTTTATTGCTATGATTGTAAATAATAAAGTCAAGGGAACTGCTCCTATGGCACAACGTTCTGGTAGAGCGTTTCAGTGCATTATGGGGCGCATTAATACTAAGAATGGTCGCATTCGTGGCAACTTAATGGGAAAGCGTGTTGATTATAGTGCGCGTTCTGTTATTACTGGTGACCCGAGTTTGATGATTCGTCAGCTTGGTGTTCCGATGAAAGTAGCCAAAAATTTAACCAAACCAGTTGTAGTGAATGACCGCAATCGCGATTTCTTGAAGAAATTAGTTGAAAATGGCCCCGATGTACATCCTGGTGCAAAAATCCTCGAACTGAAAGGCGGGGAGAAAATATATTTGAGATACGTTGACCGTTCGTCTATCAGATTGAATAATGGAGACATTGTTCATCGTCACATGATGGATGGAGATGCGGTGTTGTTTAATAGACAGCCGAGTCTTCATAGAATGAGTATGATGTGTCATATAGCAAAAATCATGCCGCTCGGGAATACATTTCGTATGAACGTGGCGTGCACAAAACCTTACAATGCCGATGTGCGTATACGCAACCAATAAGTGTCAACGTCGTCAACTGGGAGAACTAAAAAACTGAAACTCCCAAGTAAGTAATTCACAAAGCATAATAAATAATAAATTATAAGTACTTAAAGCGCTAATTATATATAATAATATAGAATGAGTGCCGATACGAAACCTGAAAATGTCAAAACATGTTCTAAATGTGAAAAAGAAGATATTGAATCTAAATTTGTTAAAAATCGTAATATATGTAAAGAATGTCAAAATAAAAGAAGATGTGAAATTCGCAGAAATTATTTAGATAATATGCCAACAGAAGGTGTTAAAACTTGCAATACATGCGGGTTAGAAAGACCTATTGCAAATTATTTAGTTAATAATAATATGTGTCTGGAATGTCGAAATAAAAAACGTTGTTTGCATTATAAAAATGATGAAGAATTTAGAGAAAAGAGGATTGAAACAAGTATTATTTATAAAAAAAAGAAAGCAGAAGAAAGAGCAGAAATAAAAAAACAAGAGTTGAAAAAATTAGAAGAAGAAATAGGGGCTGAAAACACAATATGTAAATATTGTGGTTTAGTTAAACATAAAACGAGATTTAGGTATAATCGCTTAAAATGTCGTGAATGTGAACGAGATGACCCTGTACATAGACTATTACGTTCATCTCGAGTTAGAATTATGTATGCAATTGAAAACAAAACTGAACATTTAGTTCAATATTTAGGTTGTACTGGTAAAGAATACTATGCATGGCTTAAATATTGTAATCCTGAATATGTAAATGGAAAAGGTGAATGGCATATAGACCATGTTATTCCAGTTTCACATTTTAATTTAGAAAGTGTTGAAGACCAGTGTATTGCATTCAATTGGAGAAATACAATGCCTCTTACTGCTAAAGAAAATTTATCTAAAAATAATAAAATTATAGTTTCACAAATTGAAGAACATCTTAAGAAATTAGAACAGTTTCATATTGATAATAACTTAGAATTTAAAAATGAATTTCGTGAATTATTTGCGAAACAACTTGTTGTTCGGGAAACCCCTTAGAGCCTAAACTATCTAATAAATAGTTGAACCGCTACCAAGTACATGCTGGAAACACATGTATGGCCGAGATTAGAACTCGGGTATGGTAAAAATGCGGAGGATTGGGCAATCCGCAGTGTTACTGTCTACGTCCGTTATGGTAGGATATGACAGGCATTCAGAGACTGAACGGTTGTTGGTAGACTATGAAGGATTAGCCATCTGGAGTCTGCTTAAGATACAGTCCGCCCCCTTTGGAAACTCAGGGGAACAAGCGTTTGACGGGGATAGACAAATGTAAATCATTTTGTCCTCAACAGGAGGCGTTAAAAACGTGTTACCTCCTAGTTAATATTTTATATTAGCAACACAATCAAATTGACGGGAAGTCCCTTAGAGCCTTCACTACCAAGTATATGTTGGAAACACATATATGGCCAAGATTAGAACTTGGGTATGGTAAAAAAGTGAAGGATTGGGTAATCCGCAGCCAAGCTCCTGTAGCTCGTTATGATAAGAGTATGGAGAAGGTTCAACGACTAAACGGTTGTGGGTATTATATGATGGTTTAATCAACCTGATAATGCTTAAGATATAGTCTGCCCCCTTGGGAAACCCTGGGGATTTCATGGAAATGAATATGCATTTGCCACAAAATGTGTTAGCAGAAACAGAACTTAAGAATTTGGCGGCAATCCCTTATCAGATTGTCAGTCCAGCTTCTAATTCGCCAATTATTGGAATCTTTCAGGATTCTATGTTAGGAGCGTTTCAATATACAAGTAAACAATTTAATATGACTCCTCGCGAGGCAATGAATTTACTTATGAGAATTCCAAACATTAATCCTCAGGAATTATTTGCAAAGAGTAGAAAGACGGTAACGAATTTCGACGTTTTATCACAAATAACTCCTCCGATTACAATTAAATATAAAACAAAAATGTTTTCCGATGAGAAAGAAGATTATGCCACATCAAACAATGTGTTAGAAATTCACAACGGAAAATATATCCGAGGACAAATGGAAAAAGGAGTCCTTGGTTCTACCTCTAAAGGTATTATTCATCGCGCATTCAATGATTTTGGAAATCAGGCTGCGATGGATTATATTGATAATATTCAAAGCATTGTCATTGAATATATGAAAACCAGTTCATTTAGTGTTGGTGTAAGTGACCTCGTGTCAAATGCAAAAACCGCGAATGAAATTGGACAGATTATTGCCGATGGCAAAGCTAAAATTATGGATTATTTCGAAAAAATACATTTAGGTGTGTTTGAGAATAATACTGCGCGAAGTAATATGGAAGTATTTGAAAGTACCATTAGTAACATATTGAGTAAAGCAAATGAAGATATGGGTAAAGTCGGACGTAATAGTTTACAGAAGAATAACCGTTTCTTAACAATTGTTAACTCTGGTTCTAAGGGTAATATGGGAAATATTTGCAATATGATTTCATGCTTAGGTCAGGTTGATGTAGATGGTAAGCGTATTCCTTATGGATTCGATGGAAGAACTCTTCCACATTACACCAAATATGATGACTCACCTAATGCTCGCGGTTTTATCGAAAATTCCTACATTTCGGGCTTAACTGCCCCCGAATTATTCTTCCATGCTATGCATGGCCGCATAGGTTTAATTGATACTGCGGTTAAGACGAGTCAGACTGGATATATCCAGCGAAGATTAATCAAGGGCTTGGAAGATTTACAAATCGACTATGACGGAACTGTTCGTAATAGTAAAGGTAAAATCATTCAGTTTAATTATGGTGACGATGGATTCGAATCTACGAAAGTAGAAAAACAACGTATTCCATTAGCCACTATGAGTATTCAGGATGTTTATATGCATTATGATATTCCAGGTGTCAATGAATATGACAAGGAATTAATCAATATTTACGATAAGAATACAGTAACCCGACTTAAGTCTCAGCGCGAGGAAACTCGCACAGTATGCAAAGAAATGATTGATATGATGTTAAAGTATCAAGACGAAATAGTGAAAAATGTCTTCCGTTATAAGAATGACGATGGAGTTAATCTCCCTGTTTCGTTTGAGAACATTATTAATAATGTTCAAGGAAATATGGGATTGAGTTTAAATACATTAGTCGATATTACCCCATTAGAAACATTCAAGTTATTGGATGAATATTATGCTAAAATCAAGAGCATTTATTATGCCCAACCGAATGAATTGTTCCATGTGATGTATTACTATTACTTGTCACCTCGTACATTATTAGCGATAAAGCGTTTCCATAGAAAAGCACTCATTGTTCTTCTTGAAACCATCGCATTAAAGTACAAACAGGCAATCGTACATCCTGGAGAAATGGTTGGTGTAATTGCTGGCCAATCTATTGGTGAACCAACTACCCAATTAACTCTTAATACTTTCCATTTAACGGCAGGCGGTGCGCCTACCAAAAAGAATGTTACTCGTGGTGTTCCTCGCATCGAGGAAATTCTCCGTTTAACTCAGAATCCCAAGAATCCATCCCTTACTATTCATTTGAAACCACAGGATGAGACGAATTCTGAACGCGCAGGACAAATCGCAAATATGTTAACACATACTAAGTTGGCGGATGTTGTTTCGTCCGTTCAGATTTGTTATGACCCATTAGACCAATCTTCTCTTATTAGTGAAGACAAGGAATTATTAGACCAGTTCTTCGAGTTCGAGAGAATTGTAGAGAATTGTAATTCGAAGGTGAAGGTGGGAGATTCAGATACGAAATCGCCATGGATTCTGAGATTGGAATTAGACCCCGAAGCATTGCTCGATAAGAATATTACAGTGGATGATATTAATTTCGCTATTTCAAATAGTGAGTATATATTAGGCACTTCATGTATCTTCTCGGATTTTAATAATGATAAATTGGTTTTCCGTATTCGTGTTCATAAGAATATGTTTTCGGGAAATAAGAAATCGAAATCATTAGACCAAACCGACGAGATTATTACATTGAAGAATCTCCAAGACAATCTTCTCAACAAGATTGTATTAAGAGGAATTAGTACTCTTAATAATAATAAGATACTTAGTATTTACAAGGCACGTAATACATTGATTGAACAATTAGATAAGAATGGATACGATGTATCTGAATACAAGGAATTTAGCATCAATGAAATCGATGCTATGTTGACAAACAATTGTTTAGACATATTAGTGAACAATCCAGATAACACAAAGAAGACGTATGTCACGTGGTTATTGTCTGGAAAAGTAAAGCATACAAATGTCGAAAACATTGCCCGCGATTTATTTGAAATCGAAGGAACATTAACGAAGAAGGATACTTTAGTAATAGTATCGAATGAACCTGCAAACAAGACAATTGAAGCTAAGATTAAATATTTATATGACCATGATGGAATATTCATTGTCTATTATTATTTGCGACAATTGCAGTTCAATGTATTAACTCATTCTTTGGTTCCTGAATGTTCAGTAATGAAAGATTCAGAAGTGGAAGAGTTCAAGAAGAAGTATAATGTGAAACATTTAGCACAACTTCCTGAAATATCTCGATTTGACCCGATGGCGCAAGCATTGCATTTACGCCCAGGACAAGTGTGCAAGATAATAAGACCGAGTCCAACTGCTATTACAAATAACTATTATCGTATTTGTGTGTAAATTCTGAATGTTATGAAAACCTGATAAAAATCAATCGATAAATAAAACATGATAAATATTGTTTTTTTATTTTACCGTAAAAATATTATGTTGTCTATATCTACAATATACAACATAATATGGAAAATTATTTAGTGGGACTTAAAATACAAGATTTAGCCAATGTTTCACAATCAACAGGAGACAATTCTAAAAAAATGGAAAATGCCCAACAACATTTAAAAACGGAATTAGAACGAAAAGAGAATGTGGAGGCAGTATACAATCGCGAGAAGTTATACGCATTTAATTTATCGGTAGGTGTAGCAGCTATATTTTTTTATATTTACAAATATAAATTTACTTTATTTAAGTAAAGTTTGCCAAAATATGAATAGAATATAATTATATAATAAATAAGAATTTAAGAATGTCATATGATACAAAATATCCATCTCATGCATGCGTGTATGACTCAACTACATCATGTACAAACACCCCTTCTTCTGATAACAACTATATAAACAAAAGTTTAAATGAAATGTTAACTGAAGCCAATAAATGTTTTACTCCAAACGGTACTACATATAATACATCTAATTCATTAAATTGCAAAAATATATTTTATGATTTAAGTAAAGTCGCATTGTCTATAAAAGACAGAAACGACTCAAGTTATAAGAATCTTCTCGATTTAGTAAATCAAGTGAATACGGATTTAAAAATATTGCGAAAAGAAGATGACCCATCATTAAAAGCAGGAATTGAAGAAAAAACCCGCGATTTAAATAAAAGTCTTCTTATGAATATAATGTGGACAACTTTAGCAGTAACTACTTTATATTATGTGTTTCGAAAAATATAAAATGACATTATTTTATAAATATAAATAATGCGATTTCCAGTAAATTATTCAAAAGTAGAAGGATTTACCCATGATGATTTAGTAATACTTCAACAATATAATGCCAAAATGCGAGAATTATCCGAAAAACAAGAAGCTCAATTTAAATACGAAAGAGGAAACCCAGGAGACGGAATTTATTATGAACCCACTATATTCAATAAAAAAACCGAAGAAGTCGCCACAGATGACTTTAATCAACGTATGGATTATCAAGTGCAACTTCAATTTGCCGCCGTGGTAACAGGTATTTCCGCTATTTTACTGGCTGTTATGTTTATGTCAAACTAACCTTTATTCACCTGACAATTTATTGTCATGTGAATTGACTAATTTCGCAAAGCAAAATTAGTCTTAAAGGTATATCATATTCTATCTGTCTGATACATCTATGTATCAGACCAGTAGAATAGAGGTTAATGAATATATTTAGCACATATTTATATGAAGAATATATAAATGAGTTCAACAGATATTGTTAAGGCCGAAACAGATAGATTAACTAAACAAAAACAATCCATTGATGATGCATTGAGCGACAAGCGCCGTTTAATTGTTTTAAACGATTCTTATCGTAAGCGCATGACATCATATACTTTTATTGCCATGGGAATTACTGCAGGTGCATTATGTATGCTTGCTATTTCATTCTTACCTATTCCGACCATCTTCTCAAATATCCTGTATGTTTGTATTATTATGGGTGTATTTATTTTAATATTATATCGTTATGATATCATTAGTCAGAGAAGTAGACTGGATTATGATGAATTAAATCTTCCTTCTATTGGCACAGGTGAAGGAAAATTAAGTGATGAAACAAAACAGGAACAAGCGAGCGCAGCGCAAGCAGCTGGCCAATTATCTGCTGCAGCAACTGCAGGTAAATTTAATTGTGTAAATGAACAATGCTGTCCTAACACATGGAATGATATAAATGGATGTCCAAATACAAAACAGCAGTCATTTACAACATTAACAGATGCATATTATTCTTTTGAAATGGTAAATCCTTATGTATATTCTTCTCCTTTATTGGGAGGTTTAGATGCATATTCTCCTGAAAAAGGAATTCAGTTTACTTCTCTATAACTTATTATTTTATTATATAAGATATTGAAAAATTGATTATATTTTGTTATAATTATTAACACATATAATAATTATAATTATTTTACATAAAATATTTCGTATGTTGCGCATATTTTCATTATATAAAACTTACTTTAAAAAGTGTGATAAGAAACTTAATTTATTAAATAAATCAGGTACTATTATTAATAATAACACTGGTTTATTAAGCATTAAAATAAATGGAGATAATTTAAATATTAAAATGAACGGTAGTGATTTAGATATTAAAATGAACGGTAGTGATTTAGATATTAAAATGAACGGTAGTGATTTAAATATTAAAATGAACGGTAGTGATTTAGTTAAAGTTATAAATAATAATAATAATAATAATAATAATAAGATATAGATATAAATATAAATTATAATATTATTTATAAATATATTATGAATAATATTGAAACCAATAATATTTTTTTAAGAAATGAAAAAGATGTGTCAAATAATTATAATAATATTAAAACAATAAATGAACGACAATCTATTATACAAGAAAATATAAATACAGTAGAAAAATATGTTAAAACCCATCCAAAGTTATCAGAAATACAAAAAGTAATGTTGTATAATGATTCGATTACTTGTGGAAGAATTAAAGAAATACATTGTCATACTGCTACACTTACAAAATCAGAAACTAAAGAAAAACCACAAAAATATGAAAATAAAGAAATACAGAAACAAAATAAATATGTACAACGGTCTCAACAAAAAGGAAAAAAATAAAGCTGCTATTTTATATATAAATTATGTCAGGAATATCAGATAGTTCTCTAAACCAAATATTAACGACACAAAAAGCCGAATTATCCCAAGATATAGATACTATTATTCAAAAAACCCAATATGTAGCAAATTCCGCCGCTTCTCTTATGGCAATCAATAAAGTACTTTTTTTCATATATGCTTTTTTAGTTGTTATTCTTCTCATTGGATTTTTAAACCGAGGTATTCGATACGGATTTTTTAAACTTAATTTAGCAAAAGAGTTCGCGATTTTCATTGCGCTTCTTCTCTTCCCCTTTATTGCCGATAGTGTAGAGAAGTTTATTTATTCTTTTGTGGTATATGTATATTCTATGATAACGGGAACAGTTTATGTGAATAGATTCGATAAATTATTTAACCCGACTGATTTTTATTACAATCCCCATAAGAAATAGAAAAATTAGATTTAGCAATGTTTGCCCCCATTTCTATAAATTGAATCCGCATTTCTTCGGAATTCACACATTTTTGTATATCATCAATGAGTTGTATATTTTCAGTATTCATACTAAAACTATACCGAATCGGCATCACTTCTTCGGAAACATGGTTAATGATATTTAGCAAAACCGTGAATAAATAATCGAAAATATTCTCATCTTGTTCCGCATATTTCTTCTCCCCACATTCTTTATTATCTGAATAAGAAATACATAAACCTAATATTTCATCCGTGTTTTGAGAAGAAGAATCTCCTAAATATTGGTCTTGGATACAGATATTAATGGGATAATTACAGAGAAATCCACCATCAATATAATAAGCCCCTTCTTCTCCCACAAATGGCGAGAAGAGAACAGGCAAACAACAAGAACTGTATATGGCGTCTATTAATTTCCATTCGGGATGGGTTTTATAAGAAATATTCACCAATTCATATTTTCCACGGAATAATTTAGCAACAATAAAATGCGATTCAACGGGTATCTTCTCAAAGAATTCTGCCAAAGAAACATCTTTAGACAAATCAATGGAGAGAAGAAGAGGTTCGAACATTTGTTCAATAATATGTTTTCCAAATAATCCTTTTCGGGAATAACATTGAACAATCAGGTCGAAATTGAACTGAAACAATTGATGCCAAGGACGTTTAATAATGTAATTATCCAAAATCTCCCACGAAATCAATTTACTTAAAATCGCCACTGTTGCTAAAATAGTTCCAATGGAACTTCCATAAACAGACTTTAGCGAATCAATGTTCCAAATACCGAGAGAACACGATTCCCGTAAAAATCCATAATATGTTAGTCCATATGCTCCGCCGCCAGAAAGAACTAAATGACGGATATTTGAGGGAGAAGAAGGCACCGTTTTTTCATCCACGGAATCACCTAAATCATTGCCATCTTCTCTACTTCCTTGAATAAAACATGTTTCCAAAATATTTTCCGAATCATTATTTTTATTTATATGTTGAGAAGATTCACAAGTATTCATTGATATAAAGTAGCAATAATAGTATTTTTAGCGGGGTTATGTTTATGTAGGTTGTGTCCAAATAAAATAATTTAGGCGTACATAGTAGAAAAAGATGGCGTGTATACTTTTAGCAGATGAAGAAGATATCGCTCGTAAAGTGAATATAGATGAGCTTTATGAGAAGAATCAACGAAGAGATTTAAAACAATTATCGATTTTCAATAAAATATTGAATCGTGTTCATAAAAGAATTACAACTGTTTCGAGAGTTACAAGAAACGAAAAACACATTTGGTTTGTAGTTCCCGAATTTATTTTTGGCGAACCAATTTATGATAAATCGGAATGTATAGCCTATGTTGTTTCTAAATTAGAAGACAATGGATTTTTTATTAAATTTATGTTTCCAAGCACATTATTTATTTCATGGGAGAATTGGGTACCTACTTATAAACGTACAGAAATAAAGAAAAAATTAGGTTTAATCATAGATGAAAGAGGAAATGTCATCGATAAAGTGGAAAAAGACCAACGCGGCGATGGAGATAATTTAAATAATGGAATGTTGAATAATAAAGGCGATGATAAAGGACAAAAAGACCAGAAACAGTTTAAATCAATTAATCAATATAAACCAACAGGTAATTTTATTTATGATAGCCGTTATTTAGAGAAGATTGACAATAAAGTTCATGGAGATAGATAATAATATTATTCATCGCGTATAAATAAATCTGTACATAGTATATAATTACCAATTCTTTAATGGAAACTACATCAACTACAACAGATACTTCTACCACACCAACTACCACTCCTACTGATATGAGTAATAATCCTACAGATGCAAGTGGTTCTTCTCAACCTACAAGTTCAGCAAGTACTGAATCTCAGGCTGGTGCAGGTATGAGTATTCGTGGTATGTTAAAGAAAACAGTTAGTAAAGTGAAAGGGGCAACAAATAAAGTGACAAATTTAGTAAAATCCGCTGTTTCAAAGAAATCAAAGAAATCAAAATCGACAAAAAAGAAGAGTGCTAAAAAGAAGAAGGCTAAGAAGAGTTCTACTAAAAAGCGCAGTCGTCGTCACAGAAAATAAATGCCGCAATATAAAATTATAATTTCATAAACTGATAATTTTATATAATTTTTACAGTACGTTTAGGACGTACTCTTGTTTTATTATTGGAAGAAGATTGAAATGGATATATTGTTCCAATTCCTTTTCCAGTTTGTATAGGAACCACAGGAGAAGGAGAAGATGCAGCTTGTATATTAAGAAGCCGTTTTGACAAAATATTTACTAATTCGGGAGCAGTAACTACTGTATTTTGACCAGCGGCTTCTTCTAAAGTTTCTTTTAGATGTCGTTGAAAATCAGCGGATGACATTGTTTTTCTAAATATGATTTCCGCTAAAGTTTCATTATTAAAACTTGCAATTTTTTCGGCGATTTTGGGTAATTCTTGAAGAACCAATTTTTGCAAAGTAAGTTTAGCCGATTCTGTACTCAATTGATTATTTAGGGCAGTTTTCATGACATTCAATATTTTTTCATTGACGACATCTTCTCTAACATTAGGGTTTAAATGATTTATTTGCATTAATTTTAAAATATTTAATTCTTCTTCTGAAAAAATAGAATGTTGTAATTTTCCCACAACATCTTCTGAACCGTTTGAAGTGATAGATTGAGAAGAAGTAGCGGCAGAAGAGGTTTGAAGCGGCGCCTGCGGCGCCGCAGGCGCCGTGCTCTCTATTTGCGCTATTCCATTTTGAACAGTCTCACTATTCAGTTTACCACCAGTAGCACTATTAATAATATCTGTAGGAAGTTTACCTTCTTGGATAGCATTCGTTGCCATATTTTTTAAATTTCCCATAAGTTCTCCTTTTTGTTCTTGTGCCATATTAGTAGCAGTTTTCATAGCGGTTGATAATAAACTTTTCATAATAAAAAGTAAAACTTAAGCTTATACTATAATAGATGGAGAAGCTAAATTTATTTCAATGGCATTTATTAAATCTGGGATTTCTTTAAAATCAATTTGACGACCATTTCCTATCTCTTTCATGATGGCAGGTAATAGGATATTTGTTTGAATATGTTTTTGATAGGTTTGAAATATTTGTCGAAAAAGAACGACCGATTGTTTATTTTCCATTATAATTCCATCCAATGTATTTTCAATAAATCCTTTGATTTCTTCATTTATCATTTTATTGGCATCTTCTCCTTCTAAATATGTTTTCAGAGAATTCGTGGCAATATTTAAAAAAGCTTGTGACCCAGGAGGATTTAATGCGGCACATATTTTTTGTATTAATTCTTTAGCGGAGATTTCACTGGCATACATAATATCTTTTGTGTTTGTGGGTGTAGGCGTAGGCGCAGTAGGAGGAGCATTCATTGCTTCTGATGCAATCGACCCAATTATACTGCCTAATCCTTTTCCACGTTGTATTTGTTTTCTTCTCTTAGTGGTTTTATTTTTCATTTTTAGCATGTTTTATTGAGAATATATACCAACTCATCACATAATAAAAAATTGAATTGTTAAATAATTTAGAATAAAAACATAAAACGAACTCGTTAAATACTGATAATTCGAATCTTATTAAACAATAAATGTCTACTGCAATAATGTCTGCAAATATACATAATATAAATAAACCTACTGAACAAACCAGTAATTTATCTTCTACAACAAACCCTAAACAAAACCAAAATACCAATATGAATGCGAATAAAAAAACCAAAAAGATGAGAAAACCGAATGGAATGTCTACGTCTGCTAAACAGAAAATGTGGGAGATTTATAATCAGGATGTCAATGTCCGTGAAACACCCATAGAATGTGTTTATCAGAATGAAGAAAGTGATTTATGTAATGCATGCAATTCGACGCTTATGATAACTGAAGATGGATTTCCTACATGTGCAAATCCTTCTTGTGGAATTATTTATACAAATGCATTGGATTATTCGCCTGAATGGCGTTTCTTTGGAGCGGATGATAAGAACTCAACAGACCCCACACGTTGCGGGAATCCCATTAATCCGCTTTTAGTGGAATCTTCTTTTGGATGTCAACTTATTTGCGCTGCAGGCGCATCTCATGAAATGAAGAAAATCAGTAAATGGACAAAATGGAATTCGATGCCTCACAAGGAAAAAACGTTATATGATGAGTTTCAATTCATTACGATTATGGCACAAAATGCGGGAATACCGAAAATATTTATTGATGATGCTATGGCTATTCATAAAGATATATCGGAACAGAAGATTTTCCGCGGATTGAACCGCGATGGTATAAAAGCCGCGTCGATTTATATTTCGTGTCGTTTGAATGGATGTCCTCGTACATCGCATGAAATAGCCGAAATATTTAATTTGGATAAAACCAGTGCGACAAATGGATGTTCAATGGCAGTTAATATTATGCATAATATAGACCGTAATACGGCTTCTGCTCAACAATCACCGATTGATTTAGGTTCAACGACGCCGAGTTCATTTATTGAACGATATTGTAGTAAGTTGAATATTACTCCAGAATTGATTATGTTAGCAAAATTTATTTCAAATAAATTGGAGAAGAATGAGATTATTACGGATAATACACCTCATTCTATTGCAGCAGGAATTATTTATTTTGTAGCACAAACATGCAACCTTAATATTACGAAAGTGGATATTAAGAAAGTATGCGGGGTGAGTGAAGTAACCGTAAATAAATGTTATAAGAAAATGTTGCCGATTGCAGATACATTGATTCCTGCAGCCATTCAAGCAAAATATTCTAATGTTCATAATATAGGGATTCAAAATTCTGCAATAATTGCATAAGCGTAGTGCGATTCTATTTTATATATAATAAAAATAAAGACAAGCACACAAAAAATTGATTCTATTTTTAATTTATATGTTCGCTAATATAAATTAAATTAATTAACTATTTCATCGTATTATATCTTTCACTAACTTTTTAAAATGCAAGGCAATCTTACCACATATGTTTTAAGATACAAATGTGTTGATAAAACCACAAATCGTTTACGTAAAATCATAAATATTGATATGTGTCCTTATGGAAACAATGAGATTCTTATGTGTAAGATAGCAGAAGCAATGTATAAGATTACAGATAATGAAATAGACGCAACTATCAACTCATATGATGAGTTTTGCAGTAAATATACTGAGTTTAATATTTGTTTTGTGAAGATGGGAATGTATGAAAGATACAGAACAAATAATCCAAATATAGATGCAAATAGTGTAACAAGAGAAGAATGGAATATTCTTCCATTTAAAAACCAAATCTTTGAAATATATAAGAGTTTTGCATAATTTTGCGATTATTCGCGTTTATAATCTTTATATATTTTCCAAAACATAAACATTGCATATAATACAGCAATTATTGTATAGATGCCCACCAGCATCGTTTTTAATTTAAGGGAATGTGTTTCCATAAAAACAGAAGACATATTTGAAATAAGAACAATAGCAACAATGAAAAACGTCAAATAATTATATGAATACGTATTTATCCAACGCAAAATTTTAGTAAATATGCCTTCTTCTGTACAAGACCCTTGAGGTTTTGGTACCGAATTTTTTATTTCTAAATCGATGGCTTGTATTGTTCCCCAGAAATTGGCGAATCCATTGTAAAACACTATTCCTAATGTTGAAAATAATGCTAAATAAATAATGAGAACTAACATTCCTATTGGCACTGTTAATAAAACAATAACCATTTTAATGAGGAGAAGAATAATCGCCGTTATTGGACTCATAAATGCTAATGTCATACTCATAAAAGGGGTTTCTTCTTTCATATAAAAAATATTAATTCCAACAAATGCAATCATTACTGCGGAGAAGAAGAGTGAATACATTGGGTCTTTTGTTGTTGTCGGGTTTTTAATTACATTGTTAAATAAATTGCGTATACTGGCACTGCTATTTTTCACGTAAAAATAGACCAAAATAAAAAACAAAACGGCAACTACGCAAAGGAATGGTTTCATCGTATTATATGCTGATTCTGCAAACATTTTTCCATCGGTTTGTTTATACCCAAAAAGAGCATAATTGAGAGCAACAGTGGGTGAAAATGCAGTTTCAAAAATATATTTTAAAATAGAATTACTGTCTACTATATCACCTATTTTTTTATAAGGATAAACCGTAGTAAATAAATACCACAAATTATAACCGACTAAATAAGAGAAAGGAATGGCTAAAAAGGCATATAATTGCATTTTTAATGAGCGAATATCTGCCTCATATTTATTCGGCGTTAAATATTTTTCGGCAAAAACGGTTTCTTTTGAATAAAAGAGACGGACTATTTTATAAGAAATCGCATATAACCCAATATCCACTAATTCAGGGAAAAAGTTGAAAATACGGTGAATCAAATTCCGAAATTGGGTGGAATCAAAATTCGAATAATCGACTCCAAAGAGAAGATTATTGAGTCGTTCTTTTATATTATTATCTTCCGTCGCATATTCTTGTGGAGTTGTTTCAATTATCTTCTCTAAAAAGGGGTTTTCTTTTGTTTCTGCCGCATACTTTTTTTCAGGTTCTGGAGCAGGGTCTTCGCGTTTATACAATTTGGTTTCTGTGGTAGCAGTATCTAAAGCAATTATTTTTGGCGTAAACTCGTTTCTGTCAACATAAGGAGGAGGTTGTATATGAAGAGTATCTAAACCTTCACTTGTTGGCGGTTTTGATTTAGAGAAAGTGGCTTTTGTAGGAACGACTGATTTTTTCGTTTTTATGGGAGGAGGAGCGCTTGTTTGTTTATTATTTGATGAAAGTTCATTCATAGAAGTAGGAGAAGAATTTTTTTGAGAAGAAGATGTAGAAACTCGTGGAGAAGATGGAACAGTATATGCGGAAGGTTTACTTTGATAAGATGAAACCGATGGATTCATTTTAGGTAAAGGCGCTGAAAATTCATCTTCTTTTGGCGTGGGTGGTGGTAATGGGCTGGTAACAACAGAAGGTGTTGGTTTAGAAGGTAATCCTGCGGGCGATTGAACTACTTTTTGTGGAATATTTATTTTTTTTGATTGTGGAACAAAGCTGCGTCTAAATCCTCGCATACCTTCTATATTTTCTGTAAATTGATTCGTTTTCCAAACAGTGGTATTTTCATTATCACTCATTTTTTATTTTTGGTATACTTTCTTTTATATATTTTTAGGAAATAAAAAGACGAATATTATCTCGCATATAACATTCCACAATTTCCTCCAACAAAAGATACTATATTATACCTTTCTTCAAAAAGTGTCATATTAAATGCATATTCATACATTTTCCATGTTGCTTTATTTGTTCCTATTGGATTTCCATCTTGGTCACAATAAACATCAAATGCTGCTTTTGCTACATCAATACGAGGCATAATGGTAGTTATTTCTAATTCCACTGTTTTAAATTTACTCATATTTAAAGCCCCCGATGGTTGATATTCTTTCGGGTCGGTATTTAGGCAAAAATTATAACAATAAATTCCATTATTAGATGAAAACCCAGAAGAACGAATATACTTCTCTAAATACTGATAAACACCACTTGGTAATGTATTTTCACGGTATTCACCATTTAGTACAATTGCCATAGATTGCATAATTTCACGAATATTATCTTGATTAAGTGACCCCGAAATATGAAATCCAGTATTCATCGGTATTGCATAACAATCAAATGGAGGATTTGTACCTGGACCATATTCAAGACTCGGGTCATTACATGTTAATGGAGCAAACTGAATATCAGCGGGTATGCTACCATATGGCCAATTCGTATAATTACTCCATTGGTTTCGCATAGCAACATCATTACGTTGGAAAAACCACATCCAATTTGCTATCATTCCATTTGACGTTAACTTTACTTTTTTCGTTCCAAGAACATCATTGAAATTATATTCGAAAACGTCTTTTACTAAATATATTTGGTCTTCTTTAGCAAACCATGCGCGTTCTTCTTCAGATAAAAAACAATAAGTGGCTACTAAATGTATATCCGCATTCCATGTTTTTAAATCTTGATTCAAATAATTAATGGAACTTATATTGGGAGAAGGTGGCGATTGAAGAAAACGATACATTTGAAACCGTTCCAAATTGAAATCAGGCTGTACATAAGGATAATGATTTGCTGTATCATATACATCGCGAACCATAAACAAGTCGCGAATAGGTCGCATTGTCACATTAATGTTTAATTCATTGTATTGAAGAGATATTAAGGGAAATGCGCAACGATTATCTAATGTAAACCATGTATTTATTGGTATGTATATTGTTCTTCCACGAATACTTGGTTCAGCAGTACCAGACCCATCAACATATGCATTTGGATAAGCATTTATGCGGCCATAAATATTGGCAGGGTTATTGAGTTCAGGCACATGTCCAGTCATTTCATAATATGATTTCTTTTTATCAGTTGTAAAATCACGTTCTACTAAAGCGGCTAAATATTGGCCGCTATATCGTTGTAAAGTATAACCGCCACATGTAATAGTAATTTCTTCAATCATTTGAGTTCCTAAATGTTCAATCCATTTGAATTCATAAGGCGCCCATGTTTTACCAGTTTCTTCAGTTGGATGAAAAATAGGACTCCAAATATCGGGTAATGTAACACTTATATAGGTGTCCATTAATAAATCAGCATAACGACCGACTTTAAAAGTAAAAGTGGATGATTCAGTTAAACGTAGGTCTCGCTGACCATTAAAATCTAAACGGAATTTTTGTAATCCAAAATTGGTATATTTAGAATAAGTAACTTTAAAAAACGTTTTTGTGGGTTGTCCAGTTAATATAACATTTGCTTCTCCGATTGCCGATATATTTAGTAATCCTCCAGGCATTTTTATTTATTGTTATTTATATAAAATATCGGTTTTTTTAATATTTGTTATAACACAAAATATTTTATCCTTGAATAATAGTTAATAAAATTATAAAATGTGGAATCTGAAAAAAATAAATAAATGGATTCTGGTTGCCATTCTTATTTTAATATATGTTTTATTCCGATTTATGATGAGAAGAATTATTGTATTAGAAGGAGCTACAACAATGGATGCATCGGGAAATGAGAAAACATTTTCCTTGATGGAACAAACAAAATCTGTTGAACTTCTTTCTCCTGAAGCCATTCAGAAAAAACACGATGATATGGTAAAACTAATTGATTCTTTTGAAAATGACCGAACAGCTCTTCTCGATTTTATTAAAAAACACAAGGATTCTATTGTTGCCATGCATTCTAATAAAAGCGAAAGCATTCAAACCCTTTTTATGGAAAATGTACCAAATGATTTAAAACCGCGTGTACTAAAATTGGCACTTGCAGACGAGGATTTAAAACGCATTATTACAGGTGATACTTATTTTAATCGTTATTTGTCTCATTATTTGCTAACAAATCCACTTATCACCAAAAATGTCAAAGTTGCTGATATAACAGATGCTACTAATCTTCCCCTAAAAGAATATTTTATTAAGGGGTCATATGATAGCACATTTAATGGAACTGCGCCTTCCTTGGATGAATTAAAACAGCAAATATATAATGGATACCGTTTTATTGATTTAAATGTCTTTGCTATTAAACCCGAGGGTTCAGAGAATTATCAATTGTATGTGGGACAATCAAATGATGGAGTAACGCCATCGATTGACACTACATTGCCGCTTATTAGCGCTCTTAAATATATTAATGAATATGGATTTATGCGTGATAATTCTATCCAAATGGAGAAGGGAGAGAAGGCAGATAAATTACCATCGATTTTCACAAATTATGTAAATTACCCTCTTTTTGTTATGTTACGCATTAATCGTCAAAAAGATTCCGATTATGATATTATTCGCGAAATATATGAAAAATATATTAAACCAGATAAAGAAGGGAAAAGTGCAATATCCGCTTCTCGATTATTTGTAAATAATGGATATGCTGTCCCAGTTACAGGTGAAATGGGTTTGGCTAATGTGCGTGGTAAAATTATTTTTTGCATGGACATTGATAATATTTTAAATACATATACAACTACTTTAGATGCGAAAGATGTTTCTGAATCAACGAAAGAATACATGCGTTTATTTGTAAATGTAAAAACAGGTGGAGATACATGGCGTTCGATTTATGGAGATGAAAATGTGTCGAAATTGAAACGCAATGAATTATTTGCAAGCATGGATATTGGAAAAGCAACAAATGTGATGTATTGGAATATTGCATTTCCATCAAAATCTACTGGAAATCAAGATGCTTTAGAGAATGCTCGTTTTTATCAGATTCAATTAACATTAATGAAAAGATATAAAAAAGATGGGAATTTAGAGAATTATGAAAATACATTTTCTTATTTTAAACAACCTATGGTTCCAATGTCTCAGATTATTCGATTCAAGAATTTAATTGATAAAAAAGAAATAAGATAAATAGCTGTTCAAATACAATATGTAGTCTTATTATATAATATATTGTTTACTATATTATTTAATATATGGAGAAGACAGATATCAAAATTGAAGAAAATAAAGAAGAATCAAATAAATCTGAAGAAAAAGATGATGTAAAAGAATATAATTCGCCAAAACAATCGTACAAACATAAAAAGTTCAATACTGAATATTGTGATGATGATATGACATTTGAAGAATGCGAATTAGCTATTTTACGTCATGCAGTTGATGAAAACATGGAAATAAAAGGAAAAAAAGAGGTTCATTCAGAAGAAGTACAAGAAATTATTTCTATAGTAGAAGAATTTATATCTTCTCGCGGCCTCATGTGCTATGGCGGAACGGCTATTAATAATATTTTACCAGCTGACTCACAATTTTATAATAGAGAAATGGAAATACCTGATTATGATTTTTATTCGAAAGATGCAATGAATCATGCGCGGGAATTAGCCGATATATATGCAAATAAGGGATTTAGAGAAGTTGAAGCAAAATCGGGTGTTCATGCAGGAACATATAAAGTATTTGTCAATGCGATTGGCGTAGCAGATATAACACAAATACATCCAGATTTATTTGATGCACTTTCAAAAGAAGCAATTACAATTGATGGAATTAAATATGCTCCGCCTAATTTTTTACGAATGAGTATGTTTTTAGAATTATCACGACCAGATGGAGATATATCTCGTTGGGAAAAGGTGTTTAAACGATTGACATTATTAAATAAACACTATCCACTTTATACGGACGCATTAGATAAAAAATGCCAAACAGTGGATTTTCAGCGTGCATATCGCAATTCTTCCAATAAAACCAAAAAAATAAAGTCAGAATATACCAGTCAAGGACAAGAATTATATTATTTGATTCGTGATGAATTTATTTCGCAGGGATTAGTTTTTGTGGGTGGATATGCAGCTTCTCTTTATACCAAATACATGGACAAAGAACATCAGCGTTATATTCGGGAAATACCGGATTTTGATGTATTGGCCGAAGACCCAGAGAAAACGGCTTCTTTAGCAAAAGAAAAATTGGAATTAAATGGATATACTGATGTTAAATTAATTCGACATACAGCACTTGGAGAAGTGATTCCTGAAAGTATTCAGATGTTGGTTGGCGGGGAAAATGTGGCAGTTATTTATCGCCCACTTTCTTGCCATAATTATAATGAAATACATCCTCGTAATAAGACAGTGCGAATTGCAACTATAGATACTCTTCTCAGCTTTTATTTAGCGTTTTTGTATGCAAACAAATCGTTTATGGATAAAGAACGTATTTTATGTATGGCTGCTTATTTATTTAAAGTGGAAGAGAAGAATCGTTTAGAACAAGTGGGATTATTAAAACGGTTTTCAATGTCTTGTTATGGAAAACAAGAAACTTTAGCAATGATGCGTGAAAAAAAATCGAAAATATATCAAAAATATAAAAATAATCAAAAAGCTCCTGAATATCAAGAGAATTTTTTTAAATATATTCCAAAAATAAAAAATAATAATGAGACGTCTGAATCCAGTGAAAAATCTGCAAGTCCAAAACATTATTCTTTATCCATGACAATGAAAACCGTAAAAACACCTAAAAATAAAAAAATAGAAGTAAAAGAAGAAGATAAAGAAAAAGTAACAATGCAGAGTATAGAAGATACATTTAAACCTTCTCCTAATAAGGAACATATAAAAGAATCAATAATAAATAAGGCATCTATTAAAAAAAAATATTTGCATAAAAATAAAACAAAAAAGCTATTTAGTTTGGGTAAATTAGGTAAATTTTTGTGGAAATAAAAAATAGCGAGAATGTATTCCCGTTATTTTTTATTTTTTATTTGTTTATTTTTACATCATATGAATATGATGATGTAAATTATAATTGCTATAAAATATATTGTATACACAAATTAATATGTATAACAATATTATTATGTAATGTATTAAGATAGACATTTTAAAATAATGTATTTCAATATATTATTTTATAAAATATAATTGAGAGAGAGGTAAATAGAGTATTTTAATAATTATGATTATTTTGTTATATATTAAATAAAAAATACATCAATTTTATTCTATTTATTATATAAAATTGTAAATTATTATGATAAAATAAAAAAGGGAGAACTAAAATTCTCCACATTTTTATTTTTATATGAAATAAAGTTTTTATTTTGTTTTTTTATTTTTTTACATTATATGAGTTATATGAATTATATTAGAATAGAATATTAAATAATATTATAAATGGTAAACACACATATACTTTTAAATATATAATTCCAATATTAATAATAATTGGAAATACAACATATGCTAAAAAGAATATACACCAAATATTAATAACTATGCCAATTAATAGCATAATAAATGTAATAAAATAAATAACAACTTTAAATAAGAACTTAAAACATTTAACGATTTCGAATGACTTGATAGATTCAAGTAATTCAATAAACATTGTTAATGGGTGGGCAAATGCATACTTAACTGCATTCCAATCATTACGCGCTTCACCTTCATTGATATACTTCGAAATAACAATAAAATACAAAATGTAAATTCCAAAGAATAACATCATTTCGGACATTTTATAATGTATTGGAGAGTTGAAGAGTTAGTACGTAATTAAAATTACTTTGAGAGCTAAACGCTGAGAGAGAGTATAGGGAAATAAATATTATTTAATAATAATAATATTTATCGTAATACTTTAATAATAAGTTAATACATATGTAATTATAAATAAAAAGTATATCAATTTTTTATATTATGACGATGCATTTTGAATTAAAATTTCTACTCCATATACGCTGAACCCAAAAAGAATACTTTTTACTACAAATCCCGTGTAATTTAATTCTCCAGATTCATCAAATAATTTTAAAAACGTTAAATATTTTAACATAATTACCGTTATCATTGGCATCTGAAATAAGAAAAATACCATTGCTAATAAAATAGGGCGTTTCCACGCAGCAAACCAATCTTCTTCAAAATGAACTTTTTTCTTTTTATCTTTTGGTTTAGGCGCCCATTCATCTTCTTCAATAAATCCTAAAGAACTTCGGGTTGCTGGTGGAATATAATTTGCTCGAATGCCCTCATCTTGTGTTAATGGAGTTGTATCACGAGGTATATCACGTGATGGAAGAGGAAACTGGGGATTTCCATCGGCAGTTATTCCTGAACCTCCTAAATAAC